>OJNL01000221.1_pt1 | contig 41578 bp, 41 predicted proteins | sample 1597581 | NCBI WGS metagenome assembly OJNL01 (sample SAMEA2452133, study PRJEB22498) | human gut metagenome | biome: human feces; feature: human gut; material: feces | place: Australia | collected 2012
AATGGACTAATTGACTTTATTGCAGGTATCAGTCACAGAAGTGACTTCCCAAGGATGTGAACATTCTTTGTCCTATCCTAAGAGATAATACCTTATGTTTTATCTGGTGTCTATCAGGAACCGTCAGACATGATAATTATTATGGATAACATCTGATGAAGGAAGAATCCCTTCTTTTGTTATCTGATTTACAGAAACTTATTAACCAAGTAGTCTTGATTGACTACACCATTATTATACTAGGACGTGATATTATGGTAACAACAGAATCTGTAACCATTAAAGTGCCGGTAGGAATGTCAAAATATTTGGTAACGATTAATCCGGAAGCAGAGCTTACGCGAAATGCACTGTTGCTGTATCCATATATATTGGATCAGACAATATCTCATGGTCGTGCGGCTGAAATTTTGGGAATCAGAAAATCGGAGTTGATTGATTTGTATGATAAGTTGGGATATTCATATTTTGATATGATAATGGATGATCTGGATAATGAAATGAATACTTTCAGAGAACTCAAGAAGAAGGGGGAGGCAGTATGATTGTTGTATCCGATACAACACCTCTGATATCACTTCTTAAAATCAATCGTATAGATTTAATGGAAAAGCTGTTTGGAGCGGTTATGATTCCAACGGCGGCATATGAGGAACACGAACTGACATCGGATGAGGTCAGAGAATGAGTTGATGGTTTGCAACGTGCAGGACGGCATATTGGACAACGGCACTATCAGATGCTGCTAAGTAGACTGAAAGACTAAAAAGTGTTTATTTTAAAATAAAACACAGGATATAGCAAAGGCGCTATATCCTGTGTTTTTTATAGTTCCCTATTAGTGTATTAGAACATCGGAAAAAATACATATTATTGTTTCAACAGCACTTTGAGGTCTTCCTCCGGTGTGGTAATAGGTGCAATCCCATAGTTTTCTACCAGAAAGTTCAGAATGTTAGGAGAAAGGAACGCCGGTAGAGAAGGACCGAGACGGATATTTTTTATACCAAGATGTAACAGTGTTAAGAGGATGCAGACAGCTTTCTGTTCATACCAGGAGAGTACAAAGGAAAGCGGAAGCTCGTTTACTGAACATCCAAATGCATCCGCAAGTGCTATTGCAACCTGTATCGCGCCATAAGCGTCATTACACTGTCCCATATCCATCAGTCGCGGAAGACCACCAATTTCTCCAAGATTTAGATCGTTGAAACGAAATTTTCCACATGCCAGAGTCAGGACGATACTGTCAGAAGGCGTCTGTTTTACAAATTCTGTATAGTAATTTCTGCCCGGTTTGGCACCATCACAGCCGGCAACCAGGAAGAAATGACGGATAGCTCCTGATTTTACGGCCTCTATTACCGTATCCGCATGGGACAGGATTGCTGAATGACCAAAACCGGTTGTTACCTGTGTGCCGCCATTTATGCCTGTGAAGGTCTGATCCTCCTTGTAACCACCGAGCTCAAGTGCTTTTTCAATAACAGGAGTGAAATCCTTCTGTTCATCGATATGGACAGTACCCGGGAAGGCAACCACTTCTGTTGTGAACACTCTGTCGATGTAGCTGCTTTTTGGAGGCATCAGACAATTTGTGGTGTAGAGAATAGGAGCAGGAATATGATCAAATTCTTTTTGCTGATTCTGCCATGCTGTTCCGAAATTTCCTTTCAAGTGAGGGAATTTCTTTAAGAGTGGATATGCATGGGCAGGGAGCATTTCACCATGAGTGTAGATATTGATTCCCTTTCCATCTGTCTGTTCAAGCAAAAGCTGCAGGTCCTTTAAATCGTGTCCGGTTACTACGATAAAAGGTCCCTTTTCCACCGTAAGCGTAACATCTGTTGGCTCCGGTGTTCCATAGGTTTGTGTATTTGCCTTGTCTAGAAGTGCCATGCACTTTAGATTGATTTCACCTACCTTGAGAACTGTTGGAAGCAGTTCATCCATGCTTTCTGCGTAACCAATCTTGAACAAGGCTTCACAGAAAAATTGATTTACTTCGGGATCTTCAAAATTCAGGACATATGCATGATAGGCATATGCAGCCATTCCGCGAATACCAAAGAGAATAAGTGACTTCAGGGAACGGATATCTTCATCAGCATTCCATAGCTGTTGCATATCATATTCGTCAGTTCGTCCACAAGGAGACTGACATTTATTACAGTCGCCAACCAGAGAGGCTTTTTCTGCTCTGACCATTTGTATCATATCTTCAATTGCTGCATTATCAAAGCTTACATTTGTAATTGTGGTAAATAAGCCCTCGATAATGGTCTGCCAAGTCTTTTTTGAAACAGCTGATGTGTCATCGACAGCTCTCGCCAGACCAATCAGTGCGCCTGTCAATTCATCCTGTAACTGTGCAGTATCTGCCTTTTTTCCGCAGACACCTATATTTCCGGTACAGCCGGTGCATCCGGCCGTTTGTTCACATTGAAAACAAAACATCTTTTTTTCCTCCATCAGTAGTTTTTTATGTTTCTGACAGAATAATAGCGTTATAAAAACAACTTGTATGTTTGATTTCCAACATAAAGAATACTTTTGAAAAAATTTGTCTATTTTAATCAAGCAATTCAATCAATTTATCAAGAAATGCCTCTTCCCCAAAAGTATTAAGCTTGAAAAACACAGCCTGGCTTCCACCTGCCGTAATTGCGGAAAGGTGAACAGGCTCCTCGCCATTTTGAAAAAGTGTAACATTGAGACTTACCCTGTTACCACCGGTATAGCTGAAGCGTTCAAATACCCTGACGCTGCAACGCGCATCTTGGCTTCGAAAGTCACTGGCATCCTCCAGAGATGCTGACACACTGCCATTTATTATTCCGTCTTCAATCGTGGAAAGTAACTGGTCAAAATCCCTATTGATAACTCTTTCTATTTTTGCCATATACAAGCCCTCCTTTTTCATCATATATCATAATTGTGATAGGTTTTCTTAATCATTAGTATATAACATGGAAAATAAGTATGCACGAAAATAGTTCACCTACACCTATAGCCTGCATCTACAGCTTAAGCTGCCTTAATCCCTTAACAATAATAAACATAGTCACAAATTCAGCTGCCGGAAAAGCAAGCCACACACCTGTCATGCCAAAGGCGGCTGAAAGTGCGAATGCGAAAATGCTTATAGCGATAAAACCACGCATGATAGATGCCGCGAATGCATATTTTACGGACTCAACGGCGCTTAGGATAGCAGAACCTACTATATTGATTCCGGCAAAAATAAAGCCTGTAAAGTAAAGGCGCAGTCCGCTCTCGGCATACGAAGCAAGCCTGGCATCGTGCTCGCTGTTGAAAACAGATGTCACAAAAGGTGCAAAGGTGCATATGAACAAAATGAGCAGTGCAGCAATTAAGAGAGATGAAACGACAGCCATCCTGAGTATCGAACCTACATTTTTTCTAAGTCCTCTGCCGTAATAGTCGCTGATAAGAGGCTGTGAACCCTGTGCTATTCCGTTGAACAAAGCTACAGCGACCAGTGATGTATTGGCAACCACACCGTATGCTGCCACGCCGATATTTCCTGCAAGCCTCAGGATAATCATATTGAAGACAATAGTTATGACACCTGATGATATCTCAGCAACAAAGGAAGAAACACCAACCTGGCAGGAGTAAAAGAGTCTCTTGACAGATGGAACCGTCGGCTTAAGCTTTACGGAGCATTTGTCTGAGCAGAAATGAATACAGCATATCAGGATACCTATAATCGGTGAAATAGCGGTAGCTAAAGCGGCTCCCTCCATACCAAGTCCAAGCGGGAACATGAGTATGTAATCAAAAACAATATTAAAAAGGCTGCTGAAAAGTGTGGCGCACATGGCAATGGATGGTGCGCCATCATTTCTTACGGAAGCGTTGCACACATAGTTGCACATGAAAAATGGTGTAAAAAGCATGAAAATACGTGTATAGTTTTTACCGGTATTTATAATTGCCGAGTCTCCGCCGAGCAGCCCTACGAGCCTGTCCGGAATGAAAATACCAATCAATATGAATATAATGCTTATTATAATACACCACAGCAGGGCATGAAAAAAATAGCTCTCGCTGGATGTATCGCCCTTATTTTTCTCTACGACATATCTGATGGCGGAGCCTACTCCGATCATTGCGCCTATGGCAAAAATCAAATTGTATACAGGCAGCACCAGATTGAGCGCGGTGATACCGTTTGAGCCGACCGCCTTTGATATAAAGAAGGTGTCGGCAAGTATATATAATGACATACCCACCATGCCGAGTATGTTTTGTGAGACATATTTTACAAATAATTTTTTCATAATAGCTATATTGTAAATGCATCTGTCATTTAAATCAATGACAATTTTTTGTAGGTCGGGATGAGTTCAAAATGAGGCATTTTGACTATTGAAATATTTTTTCCGGTAAATTATAATGAATATGTTGAAAAAATTGGGATTACTAAAGGAGGATAATTATGGAAAACAATAAGCTTTCAACAGGTTTAACCGTATGGTTATGGATTATTTTTGTGCTGAATATTCTTGCAACAATTGTCGGGATTGTCGTTGCACTGGGTGCTTCAGTCGTAGGAGCTACTTTAGGATTAGGTTCGATATATGTCGTACTGTGTTTCATTAGCGTTATACTACAGATTATCATAACTGTTTCTATCGGTATTTTGCTTTTCGCACACAAAAAGATTGGTTTGGTGCTTATTTTTGCACTTGCAGCCCTGGGATTCATTGTAAGTATGGTTACATATGCTATTGCAGCACAGCTTAGTGCCGGTAATATTGTCAAAGCAATTATTTCAGCCATTCTTATGCCGGCTATTACATATTTATTGGCAAAGAACGACATTGCAAATGGCACAATAGCTTAGAGCAATAAAAAATAAGATGAAAATTGAATAATGTTTTATTAATCCGCTATACGATAGGTGAGTATAGCGGATTTTTTTCTCTGAAAAGGACTTTGAAAAGTTATGAAAAAGGGAGAAATATTTGAAAAATACCGGATTATATGATATATTTTGTTGCATAAAAATAGGTTACTTATACATGGTATATATATTGATGAAGAGGAAAAGCTATGAACGATAAAAGAAAGATAATAGCAATATTTATAATTGTTGCGATAGTAGCTGCACTGGCTGCAGTTGCCACATTTTTTGTGATTAAATCAGCAAAAAACGAGGCTAATGGCTCGTCACAGATGACGGAAACAGCCACAGAGGATAGTTCAGACAAGGACGACCCGCAGCATACAGGAGACAATGCCGGCTCAATGAGTGTGACATCTGATGATGGGGCTTCTGCGGATGAGACACAGATACTGTCTGCAAGCTCTGTTGCGGAAAACAGTAACCTGACCTTCGGAATTGATGTATCTAAATATCAGGGCACTATAAAGTGGGACAAGGTTGCCGCAGGCGGAATTGATTTTGCAATGATACGTGTGGGCTACAGAACCCAGAAAACAGGCGAGATGTGTGTCGATACAAATGCAAGATACAACATGCAGGAGGCACAGAAAAATGGCATAAAGGTTGGAGTGTATTTCTTCTCATCAGCAGTAAATGAAACAGAAGCCATTGAGGAGGCAGACTGGGTAGCAGACTACATATCAAAATATCAGATTACATATCCGGTGGCATTTGACTGCGAGGGCTTCACTGACTCAGCCAGCAGACAGTATGGCATGTCATCAGAGGCACGCACCAAAGTAGCTGAGGCATTTTTGCAGGAAATATATAATAAAGGATATACACCTATGTTTTACGCTGCAATGAATGAGTTGGCGGCAAACAGCCAGTGGGATACTAAAACGCTTGAGAGCAGGTACAAAATCTGGGTGTCACAATATCCGGATACAGCTTATCCGGAAACACCACAGTCATCTTATGAGGGCACACATGCTATGTGGCAGTATACCAATAAGGGAAAGGTGTCAGGGATTGATAAGCCGGTAGATTTGAATGTGGCATACTTTGGTTTTGATGAGACAGAGTCTGCAAAAAATGGTGATGCGGCTGACAATGCAACAGCTGACCCGGAAGCAAACATGAAGTTTTCGGATGTAAATGAGACTGTAACTGCCAAGGAGAGCGTCAATCTGAGGGATATTCCGAGTCAGGGCAATGACAGCACAATTAAGGCAACGCTCAATAACGGTGATACGGCAGCAAGAACAGGGATCAGTGACAGTGGATGGTCACGTATCGAATATAATGGACAGACATACTATGCCATTTCAAGCTACCTCACAACAGATATGAACTATGTAGTTCCCGGACAGGACGGAAGTGGCAGCGGAGACGGACTGAAGACAAAGTTCAAGGATTGTAATGATACTGTCACTGCAAAGATAGAGGTTAATCTGCGTGCACTTCCAAGTGTCACAAATCCGGATGCTACAGTCATCGCAACGATAAAAAATGGGGAAACAGTCACCAGGACCGGAATCAATGAGGAGTTTGGCTGGTCACGCGTGGAATATAATGGACAGACACTTTACTGTGTGACAAGCTATCTGAGTGTGCAGTGATATAATGAACGCAGTGTTTTAGAGAATAAAGTCAAAAAAATTAAATGTTATTAAGCTAAAATCATGCATAAAGTAGAAATAGTGAAAAAATGTCATGGATATAATGATAGAATTGTTTAAAAGAGTGCGTTAAAATACAAAATAATGAAATACGTAAGTAAAGGGGCATTTTATGGAATATTCAGCAATTTTTCATGACATGGATAAAAGATTCTGCTATGCGATAGATAAGGATTTGTTTGTGATACGCGTGCAGGTAAAAAAGGATGATATGAAGGAGGTAATCCTTCACTATGAGGACAAGTATATACCTATGGAGCGCAAGGATACGCGAATGACTCTTCCTATGAAGAAGGTAGCAACCTCACAGTTTCACGATTATTATGAAGCTCAGCTTCGGATGAATCTGATATGTCTGAGATACTTTTTTGAATTTACAGACATGCAGGGTGAAAAGGTATATTACGGCAATTATGAGTTCGACAAGGAGTGCATTACAAACAGGGACAGAATGTTTGACTGCCCGCAGAATCTCAGAGAGGAAGAGATGTTTGAGGTGCCACAGTGGGCAGCAAACAAGGTAGTGTATCAGATTTTTCCGTCGCGCTTTGCCGCAACACAGCCGGTGGACAAAGAGCTGTGGTATAAGGCGCCGATTACGCCTATGGATGATTTGCATGGCAATCTCAGGGGAATCATAGAGCATCTGGATTATATTAAAGATCTGGGGATTGATGTGGTGTATCTGACACCAATCTTTAAATCAAATTCGTGCCATAAGTACGATACCATTGATTATTATCAGGTTGACCCATCATTTGGCACAACAGAGGACTTAAAGGAGCTCGTACAAAAATCTCACGAGCGTGGCATGAAGGTAGTGCTGGATGCGGTATACAATCACACAGGAAGAGAATTTTTTGCATTTCAGGATATACTGGAAAAGGGCGAGAAATCAAAATATCTGGACTGGTATTTTATCGACGAGCTGCCGCCTAAGAGTGAATGGGGAGAGATTCCAAACTTCAAATGCTTCGGCTACTACGGTGGAATGCCAAAGCTTAATCTGAAAAATCCTGAGGTGGAGAAATACATCACTGATGTTGCCTGCTACTGGATTAAGGAATGTGATATTGACGGATGGAGACTGGATGTAGGAGACGAAATCAGTCATTTCTTCTGGAAGAATTTCAGAAAGGCAATCAAGGCTGTAAAGAAGGATATGCTGATAATTGGTGAGATATGGCACTACGCAGGCGACTTCCTCGAGGGAGATGAGTGGGATACTGTAATGAACTATCCATTCTACCTGAATCTGATAGACCTGCTTGCAGATGAAAAGATAAATGTCAGTCAGTTTGTACAGAATCTGGGATATCTGAAGGGACGCTTAAACAAAAAGTGCTATCCTCTGATGTGGAACCTGATTGACAGCCATGATACAGCAAGATTTCTACATCTGTGCAACGATAATAAGAAAAAACAGCATCTCGCAGCAGCCTTTCAGCTGTTACTGCCGGGAATGCCTATGGTTTACTATGGCGATGAGTATGCCATGCCGGGAGCAAACGATCCGGACTGCAGACGAGGCATGTACTGGGATGAAGAATATCAGGACAAGGAGATGTATAATTGGTATAAGAAGCTCATGCAGGTTAGAAAAACACATGCATGCATTGTAGAGGGCGAAATGATTGAGACAATCGCAAATGATGATGAGGATACGATTGTTATGATCAGAAAAAATGGCGAGGAGACCATCGCAATGCTTTTCAATTGTGGCAACAGTGCAAAGGAATTTAATGAGTATGCCGAGAAACACAATCTGCTGACAGATAGCGCATTTGACGGAAAAGTAGACGGGCTTGACGCTGCCGTAATTGTGCTTTAAAAATTATATGGATTATCTATAAGAAGTCATGGAGCTTTGCACATCAGGTAAACGGAAAGACGGTAGAAGCGACGAAAAATAGGTAAATCGCAGTAAAATAATTTTATATGAGTTTTTATGGACAGGAAATTGCAGGCAGCTGCTTTTTCCTGTTTTTTTGCATAAAATCAATTCTGTTGAGGTAAAATTGAGATTGACATTGTATTGTATGAGTATAAAATACAAGGAATCAGGTAATGTACAATGAAAAGGCATAAAATATGTAAAATTATTTTGGCTATACTGTCAGTTTTTTTGTGTGTGGCTTTTTATGAGTTAATCGGAATCTGCATCACATATAAAAAACAGCCAGCGGTGTCTGATGCTACTATAAAGGAAACACAAAATATTATGAGTGTGGCGGGGAGAGAGAATACGGAAAGAGCAGTAATCATTGAAAAAAATTCGCAGGCTCTTTTAGAAAGAGTGAGATTAATCCAATATGCAAAGGCTGAAATAATCCTTTCTACATTTGCATTTAAATCAGACGAAAGCGGAAAATTGATTTTAGGAGCACTGCATGATGCGGCAGACAGAGGCGTACATGTCCGCATATTGGTAGATGGAATGGAGAGCTGGATTGATATGGAGGGTAATCCATATTTTTATGGATTATCTTCGCATGAGAATGTTGAGATTAAGCTGTACAATAAAGCAAATCCGCTTAAGCCATGGAAGACAATGGGAAGAATGCATGATAAATATCTGATTGCAGATGGTAAAATATATATTCTTGGCGGAAGAAACACATATAATTATTTTTTGGGTGATTTTCCGGGGCATAAAAATTTTGACCGGGATGTGTTAGTTGTCTGCGATGAGCCACAGAAAGATAATTCGGTCAATCAGCTTTGGAATTATTTTGAAACAATATGGGAACAGGAGGACTGTCGGTATTTTCATAACAGTAAAAAATTAGCTGACAGACAGTCTGTAAAGAAAGCAGTTTTAGAGCTGCAGGAAGGGTATCAGCAATATTTTGAAGTTAATAAGGAAAAAATTTGTGATACAGATTATGCGGATGAAACCTTTGAAACAGAAAAGATTACATTGTTATCAAACCCAATCCACACCCAAGCTAAGGAACCGGTGGTATGGTATCAGCTGGGAGAATTAATGAAAAATGCAAAGGAACGCGTAAAAATTCATACACCATATATTATTTGCAATGATATGATGTATAATACATGGGAGGAAATTGCACAGAAGGTTCCGGACTTTTCTATTATGACAAATTCTGTTGCAAATAACGGAAATCCATTTGGAGCTGCTGATTATGCCAAAAACAGAAACAGAATTTTAGAAACAGGAATTGATATCTGGGAATATGAAGGCGGTTATTCGTATCATGGAAAAAGTATTCTGATTGACGATGATCTGTCAGTAATAGGCTCATTCAATATGGACATGAGAAGTACTTATCTGGATACAGAGCTGATGCTTGTAATACGCAGTAAAGAGATTAATAAACAGCTGGAGGATGGCATGATGGAGTATGAGAGCGTGTCCAGACAGGTATTAGACGACGGAACATATTATGATCCGTATCATGTAAAGCCGATTGAATTAACAGAAAAACATAAAAGAAAGGTGTTTCTGGTACAGCATCTGCTTGGATGGGCAAGGGATTTGTTTTGATTAAAGGAGAACATAAATCGTGTTTAAGATATTAATTGTAGAAGATGATAAGGAATTAAGTCAGTTATTCCAAAAGGTGCTTGAAAAGAGCGGATATCAGGTCAAAAGTGCGTCGGATGGAGCACAGGCATTGGAGGTATTGGACAGAGAGTATATTGATTTAATCATTTCCGATATAATGATGCCGGTTATGGATGGATATGAACTTGTGTCGGAGCTTCGTTCGGCGGGATATCAGATACCGGTGCTTATGATTACTGCAAAAAGCAGCTTCGATGATATGCGTCAGGGCTTTCTTTCGGGAAGTGACGACTATATGGTAAAACCCGTAAATGTCAATGAAATGGTTTTGAGGGTAGGGGCACTGCTTCGGCGTGCACAGATACTGAACGAACACAAAATTGTGATTGGCTCAACCGAGTTTGATTATGATGCAATGACAGTTGTGACCGGTGATGAAACGCTTGTCCTGCCAAAAAAAGAATTCCTGCTTTTATATAAGCTGGCAGCTTCACCGGGCAGGACATTTACGAAGCAGCAGCTAATGGATGAGGTATGGGGATATGAGACGGAGGCAGACCCACATACGATAGAGGTACATATAGGAAGAATCAGGGAGCGTTTTAAAGAAAATCCAGATTTCGAAATTGTAACAATGCGTGGTCTGGGATACAAGGTGGTGAAAAAATAATGGAACATAAAAAGAAAAAAGAATTGCGTATCCGCTCGTGTCTGACCGGTGCAATCTGGCTGGCACTTGCATTTTCTATGCTGATATCAGCCCTGTTGTTTGCGTTTTTGAATCATTTTTTAGATTTGCCCGGGAAAATACCGGGCCTTGGCTGGCTTTTGATTTTTAATACATTGATAGCAGGACTTATCACATCATTTATCAATGCAAGGCTGCTGGAGCCGATTACCAGGCTTGGTAAAGCAATGAAAGCAGTTTCCCAGGGAGATTTTGAACAGCATCTGGAAACAAACAGTCGCATAGCCGAGATTGGAGAATCCTATCAGAGCTTTAATGTCATGACAAAAGAGCTTCGTGCAACAGAGATGTTGCAAATGGATTTTGTATCCAATGTTTCCCATGAATTCAAGACACCAATCAATGCAATTGAAGGCTATACGATGCTGCTCCAGGGAGATGAGCTGTCACAGGAGCAGGAGGGGTATGTAGAAAAAATCCTGTTTAATACTCAAAGGCTTTCAGGTCTTGTTGGAAATATTTTATTGTTATCAAGGCTGGAAAATCAGAATATTCCAATGAAAAAACCCAAATATCGTCTGGATGAACAAATCCGTCAGGCATTTCTTGCATTGGAAGACAAATGGACTGAAAAAGGAATTGGCTTTCAGGTGGAGATGGAGGAGGTCAGATATGTTGGAAATGAAGGGCTTTTTATGCATATCTGGATGAATCTTTTGGATAATGCGATCAAGTTTAGTCCTGAAAATGGGACAATCACCATGTTTCTAAGGCATGAAAATGATTCTGTGCAGTTTATTCTGGAAGACGAGGGACCGGGAATCGCGGATGATGCAAAAGCCAGAATATTTGATAAGTTTTATCAGGTGGATGGTTCCCATAAAGCCGAGGGAAACGGCCTTGGTCTGGCACTTGTGAAAAGAATTGTAGACATCGCCGGTGGAACAATCAAAGCTGAAAACCGGGAATACGGAGGATGCAGATTTGTAGTAGAACTGCCAATAAAGAATTATAATGAGTAGCTATTTAGAACATGATAGTTACAATAATAAAATAATAAGATAAAAGATAGGAGAATTTACATGACATTTTATCAGGAACTGCAGTTAAATCAGGCCGGCTCTAAAAGCCTGCTGAAAAATAGTAAAACAATGAAAGAAAAACTATACCATGCGTTTGTATATATGGTGAAGATAGCTGTTACGATGGTTTTTTGCTTTGCCTTTGTCACTGCCTCAAGCATCATATTGGGAAAGGATAACAGCATTGTGGGAGTAGTGGTCTTATTATGCGTTATGGTATTTCGAAACGCTGATCTGGGAATCCATACCGTACACTCTACATGGCTTTTGGCATTGTTCTTTGTAATTATGACAATATGCCCACATCTGGCAAATCAGCTTTCACCGCTTCCGGCGCTGCTTATAAACATTGCAGCTCTTGCAGTGCTGATTTTGTTCGGATGTCATAATCCATTTATGTTTAATCAATCCACACTGGTTCTTGGTTATTTATTGTTATATGGATATGATGTATCAGGAAAAAGCTATATGCTTCGAATAGCAGGGATGGCTGCAGGCGCTGTCCTCACATGCCTGGTATTTTACAGAAATCATAAAAACAGAGTCTTTAAAAGAAATATGAAAGCCGTAATTCAGGAGTTTGATCTTTTTTCATCACGAACGAAATGGCAGCTGTGCCAGATACTATGCGTACCGTTAGTTCTATGTATTGCACAGCTTTGCAATATGCCGCGTGCAATGTGGGCAGGTATTGCAGCCATGTCTGCCATCCTGCCGTTTATGGAGGATATGCAGTACAGAGTCAGAAAAAGGATTGTCGGTAATATCGCCGGTGTTATATGCTTCACGGCATTATATTTTCTGCTTCCACCATCAATCTATGCGTACATAGGAATCATAGGTGGAATCGGCGTGGGATTATCGGCACAATACGGCTGGCAGGCTGTTTTTAATACATTTGGTGCTCTGGCTATAGCTGCAGAGAGCTATGGGTTAAAGGGAGCAGTCAGCCTCAGGGTTATTCAGAATGTGTTTGGAGTCGTTTTTGCGTTGGTATTTTGTGCTGTATTTTATAGAATTATGTCAGTGAAAGTATCGGTGAAAGAGAAAGCTGTATAATACAAGTGTAAACGTGTAATCAGTCATAAGGAATTGTATTCTTCAGATGAAACAGCCACAAAATCCAAAGTGAAGGAAAAGGTTAAAACAAATATGAGTCAGATAATATTGGCGTCGGCATCACCGCGCCGAAAGGAATTATTAGAGCAGATTGGGGCAGAGTTTGTTGTCTGTCCTGCAAAGGGAGAAGAGATAATCACAGAGGAGGAGCCATCTGCGGTTGTCATGGAGCTATCCCGTCAAAAGGCAGAGGAGGTAGCGTCAGGTGTGCTTACCTACAATGAACAGCATGCAGAGCTTGTGACACCGCAGGATATTCTTGTAATCGGAGCGGATACGGTAGTGGCTTATGAGAATCAGATTCTTGGAAAGCCGAAGGACGAAGAAGATGCCAGGCGTATGCTTTTGATGCTTTCGGGAAAAACGCACAGTGTCTATACAGGGGTAACGTTTGTGTTTATTGACAAAGACGGAAGAACCGGAGAACACTGCTTTTATGAGAAGACGGATGTCAGCATGCATACACTGACGGAAGAGGAAATTGACCGCTATATTTCAAGCGGGGATCCGATGGATAAAGCAGGAAGCTACGGGATACAGGGACGCTTTGCCATCCACATTAAGGGAATACATGGTGATTACAATAATGTGGTAGGGCTTCCGGTAGCGCGCCTGTATCAGGAGCTTAAAAAGCTTGGAGTTGATGTTTAGCGAAGTCTTTTTTTAATAGCCGGTCCGATAAGCATGGCAATTATCATTTTTATCAGGTCGCCCGGGATAAATGGGAGCACACATATTGAGAGTGCACCGCTGACTGTGCTTTTTGCCTCAAAGCAGAACCATGCTGTACCGAGCACATAGCATATGATAGTTCCGACAATCATACCAATGAGCTGGAGCCAAGGCTGGTGGAAATGATCGATTACAAGTCCTGCAATAACTGCCATGGCAATAAAACCGATGATGTATCCGCCTGTAGGGCCGGCAAGCTTAGCTGGGCCACCGGTGAAGCCTGAAAATACAGGGATTCCGACAAGTCCGATAAGCAGGTAAATCAGGTAGCTTATAGTTCCGCGTTTCCATCCGAGCAGATATAATGAAATATATATGGCCAGGTTTGTCAGTGAAATCGGTACCGGCCCAATCGGGATAGATAATGGTGCAAGAATACATGTGACAGCTGTCATGAGCGCTGTTACCGTTATGGCATAGGTCGTTCCATGCTTGTAGTCTATAGTTTCTGTCTGGTTCATGATAAAATCTCCTTTTTGTAAATTTCATAGTAATTTTTGTACGGTTAACACATTAACATGAAAAGATGTCAATTGTCAACCGTAACTGCAATAAAGGTTTACAATTATCATGGGAGTAATAAGTGGATTTTTCTCACTGAATGCTCTAAAGGAGGACAGGAGGGAGGAACAGTATGTAGTATTTTGTAAAAGAAGAAATAATATTTTGTAATTATCTCACAAATATGTTAAAGTGTGCATGTTATAAAAATATGCACACTTTATTTTTTTGAAAGGAAATATAAAAAATATATGGAAACAATCAGATTTGACGAATTAGAACTAAACCCTAAGATTTTGCGAGGCATCAAGGATATGGGCTTTGAGGAGGCAACTCCAATACAGGCTCAGGGAATCCCGGCAGTGCTTTCGGGCAGGGATGTAATCGGACAGGCGCAGACCGGAACAGGAAAGACAGCAGCCTTTGGTATTCCGGTGCTTGAGAGCGTTGATGCATCAAGTCACAAGACACAGGTTATCATCCTCTCTCCTACAAGGGAGCTTGCCATCCAGGTGGCAGATGAAATCAGGAAGCTTGCAAAATATATGCATGGCGTGAAGGTGCTTCCGGTATACGGAGGACAGGATATCAGCCGCCAGATTAAGGCACTTAAGGGCGGTGTGCAGATTATTATCGGAACTCCGGGGCGTCTTATGGATCATCTAAGAAGAAAGACAATCAGGCCTGACCATGTAAAGACAATAGTGCTCGACGAGGCAGATGAGATGCTCAACATGGGCTTTAGGGAGGACATCGAGACAGTACTCGAATACCTGCCACAGGAGCATCAAACAGTACTCTTCTCGGCAACAATGCCAAAGCCTATTTTGGAAATTACAAGAAAATATCAGCATGATGCTATCAATATCAAGATTGTGAAAAAAGAGCTGACAGTCGCAAATATCGACCAGTATTACTATGATGTGAAGCGCAAGGACAAGATAGATGTGCTCACAAGACTGTTGGATTACTATAATCCAAAGCTTTCGCTTGTGTTCTGCAACACCAAGAAGATGGTGGACGAGCTGGCATATGAGCTTTGCGGACGCGGCTACAGTGCAGAGGGACTTCATGGCGATATGAAGCAGGTGCAGAGAGATCGTGTCATGAAGAACTTCAGAAACGGAAAGACAGATATTCTTATTGCCACTGATGTCGCAGCGCGCGGAATTGATGTGGATGATGTGGAGGCTGTTTTCAATTATGATCTGCCTCAGGATGACGAGTATTATGTACATAGAATCGGTCGTACAGGAAGAGCAGGCCGCTGTGGAAAGGCATTCTCCTTTGTAAAGGGCAAGGAGGTATATAAGCTCAAGGACATACAGCGCTACTGCAAGACAAAAATCTATGCACAGCCAATTCCATCATCTGATGATGTTGCCAAAATCAGGGCAGAAAAGATTATGGATCAGATTTCCACCATTATAGATGAGGAAAATCTCACAAGTGTCATTGATATTATAGAGAATCAGATAAATGAGTCGGATTACACAGCAATGGATATAGCGGCGGCATTTTTATACCAGGCTATGGGCGCTTCTGAGATATCCACAACTGAATCAAAGGACGACTATGATTTCCACAATACAGGAGCTGAGGATGGCATGGTACGTCTGTTTATCAACGTCGGAAAGAAGGACAGGATAAAGCCGGGCGATATTTTAGGCGCCATTGCAGGCGAGTCAGGCATGCCTGGCAGGCTTGTCGGTGCAATCGACATGTACGACAAGTATACATTTGTTGAGGTGCCGGCTGAGTATGGCAAGGAAGTGCTCAATGCCATGAAGAATGCAAAGATAAAGGGCCGCTCTGTGAACATGGAGCCTGCAAATTCACGATAGCAAAGGCAGGCTTTTCTGATGACGCATCAGCTTTTCTTGTTCTCAGTGGTTCTGAATAGTTACGATGGTTGTATAAAAAATACCGGGACACAAAATGCGTCGCCCGGTATTTTTTATTACTTGTCGTCATCGATTCCCCAATGCTCTTTCATGTAATCCTTTCCCATTCCTCCGCCGATATCATTCTGATTTCTGCGAAGATAATTTACAAATATTCCACCAACAACTGCTAAAATGATAAGTGCTGCAAGTACTATCATATGGTCTCCCTTCCGAAACATCTGTCAGTTTCAAAAAAAGCTGTAATTATTCATTCGAAAATAAACGAAAAACAATTGATTGCCATCATTATAGCAGAATTGTCAGATAAGTCAATATATAAATCAGCTATTGTTTACACTAAAGCGTAGTCGGATTACTGGTTACACTGTTAGTTGTGAACAGTAACGTGGCCGTGGCTAGTCACACTGTTAGTTGTGAACAGTAATTAACCGGCAGCGAAATCACGCGTCAGCCAGCATCAGCACATGCTTCACAATTGATTTGATTATATTAACCGCAGTCTCCATGCCCTCCACTGATATGTGCTCAAATGGGCCGTGGAAGCCGTAGCCGCCGGTACCGAGGTTTGGACAAGGAAGTCCCATGAAGGATAAACGTGCGCCGTCTGTACCGCCGCGAACCGGGCGTGATAGCGGCTTTAGACCGTTTTCCTCTATAGCAGCCTTAGCCAGGTCGATAATGTACATGTTGTCCATTATGATTGAAAGCATATTCTCGTAGGAGTGGGTGATAGTCAAAGAAACAGTGCCCTCACCATATTTTTTGTTCATCTCTATCTCAAGAGAGCGAAGAGTATCAAGTCTTTTAGCAAAAAGAGCCTTGTCGTGGTCGCGCACAATATATGACAGATGGGCTGATGCTACATCACCGCTCATATCACACAGATGGTAAAAGCCCTCTCTGCCCTCAGTTGTGGCAGGAGTCTCGTTTGCAGGCAGCGCTGCGGCAATCTCGCAGCCAACCAAAGCAGCATTGACCATAATGTCCTTTGCTTCGCCCGGATGCACGTTGACGCCCTTTATGGTAAATTCAGCGCTTGCGGCATTAAAGTTTTCATAGGCCACCTCGCCCTCGTAATCACCATCCACGGTGTAGGCAAAATCTGCCTCGAAATAGTCCAGATCAAACAAATCCGCACCCTTTCCGACCTCCTCATCGGGGGTAAATCCAACCCAGATATCGCCGTGAGGAGTGCCCTCTGCGATAATCTGCTCTAAGGCGGTCATAATCTCAGCCACACCGGCCTTGTCATCGGCACCAAGCAGGGTAGTGCCATCTGTGGTAATGAGAGTGCGTCCGGTGAGGGCTTTAAGCTCAGGAAAATCGCTTACTCTCAGGTATTCGCCACTGCCTCTAAGCAGCACATCGCTTCCGTCATAGTGACGTAGCAGCTGTGGCTTGACATTTTCCCCGGAAAAATCAGGTGCAGTATCCATATGTGCAATAAATCCGACTGCTTTTTTGTGCTCCATGCCGGCAGTGGCAGGCAGCAGACCATACACGTAACAATGGTCAGTGAGCACAACCTTGGATAAGCCAAGCTCCTTAAGCTCTGACTCAAGCTCTCTTGCGAGTGCAAATTCCCTGTCACTGCTTGGTATTTTATCACTTGCTTCATCAGATGTGGTGTGATAGCCCACATATTTTAATAATCTTTCTTCTACTTTCATTATCAGTAATTCCTTTCTGAGAGACTTTGGATGGGAAATCTGGAATAAAAAGTCTCTGTATATAGAAAATAATATAGCTTAAAACGGTGTAAAATCAACTGTTTTACAAAAAATCTAAAAAAAATTTAAAAAAATTAAAAAAAAGTGTTGCATTTCTATAAACTATACTATATAATAAATTTCGCGTTAAGGAAAACGCAAACAAATTAATAAACGCGCTTCTAGCTCATTTGGTAGAGCACCTGACTCTTAATCAGGGTGTGCAGGGTTCGAGCCCCTGGAGGCGCACTCAAAGGTACCGGTTTTATGGACGTATGAGCCATAGGGTTGGTGCTTTTTTGTTATATCATGAAGCTTTGCTTCATGATCAACATTCGTCGTTCGCCGAATGCATAAATGCATTCTTCTCACTTGCACTCATTATATCATATGCTTACGCATATGATAGGCCTGCGGCTGATACTTATGCGCATTCGCGCGTGATATAATTCGCTACGCTCATTATATCATGATTAAAGGATCAAAAGGTATCATGTCATTATTTAGATAGGATGGCAGCTCAGACACATAAAAATGAAATTAATATTGAAATTTTGAAATAATGAGTTTATACTGTTAAATAGGAAAAAAGTAACATTTGAAAAGATGCTTTGGTCGGAGTATAATATGATGAACGCGGTAGACAAATATTCAACAGACAATATAGCGGATAACGAAATGATAATTGCAGTAGATGACGTGGTAAAGAAAGACTATGACAGTGCGGTTGTACGTATAAAGAAAGCGCTTGCGCGCTTGAAAAGCACCGGCCACGTGGAAAAATATGCAGAGTATCTCAATATCCTGGGATTGGTATATGAGCTTGAGAACGATGAGTCAAAAGCCTTTGAATGTTACCTGGAGAGCCTTGCCACGGCAGAAATTATCCACTCGAGAGATCTTAAGGCTATGGTTTACAGTAATATCAGTTCAAGCTATAGCAAGATGGGAAGAGATAAGGAAGCGCAGAGATATTTCAACGATGCCAGAGACGAATATGACAGTTCCTCAGAAAAATCTGAAGAATGTCATAAAAGCTGGGTCATGTTTGACTATATAAATCATGCGATTAACGACAGATATGTCGCATTATCTTGAAGCAATCAGCTTGCAGATAGGGTTTCCGACAGCAGAGAATTTCTCCTCGTACTCGGTCATGATGTTGCCCTCATTCATTGCGGCATCATGATGCAGGTCGCGTGTACTGGCGTCGAGGTGCCATTTATCAGAGCTTTCAATCTCTTCCAGAGAGAAGGTGAAGAGGTCCTGGTTGTCAGTCTTGAACTCTATGCGTCCGTCAGGTGCGAGAAACAAGTCATATCTGGCAAGAAATTCGCTTGAGGTGAGGCGTCTTCTTGCGTGCCTGTCCTTCGGCCATGGATCGGAAAAGTTCAGGTAAATGCGGTCAACCTCATTACGGTCAAAAATATCCGGAAGAGTTGCGGCATCAATGCACAAAAAGTGCACATTTGGCAGCTCGTCCTCCTGCATTTTTTGTACGGCACGAAGAAGCACACTGGTATATCGTTCGATACCTATATAGTTGATCTCGGGATGAAGCCGTGCCAGATCCATCAGAAATCTGCCCTTTCCCATACCAACCTCTATATGAATCGGATTATTGTTTCCTAAAAAATCATGCCATTTTCCTTTTAATTCAACAGGCTCCTTTATGCAATAAGGGCTGTTGTCGATGACTTCACCGGCGCCCGGGATATTTCTAAGTCTCATGTAAATCTCCTTTAAAAACGTAAAATTTCATATAGATAATACCCTACAATTGTGTGGGTGTCAAAATAAAATGGCAAAATACGATGCACATGCCCTTGATAACATGTTTTTCATACATTATAATTAGAAATAGTACATTTTTGGTTATAGTACTGAACAGCTACCAAATTTTAGAATTAATAGGAACAGATATGAAGCATAAAATTATAAATTTAAAAAAATCAGGAATACTAATAATGGCAGTGTTTGCTATGGTCACGACGCTTTGTGCGAGACCGCTTATGGCATTTGCGGATGGTGATGACACTTACTGGCCGGAGGGGCCGCAGATAAATGCACCGTGTGCCGTGGTGATGGAGGTCAATACGGGTACGGTGCTCTATGAGAAAAATTCACACGAAAAGCATTATCCTGCAAGTATCACAAAGATTCTCACCACATATCTGGCTATACTCAACTGCAAGATGGATGAGAAGGTTACATTCTCAAAAGAGGCGGTGAAGGAGAGCAGTGATGGTTCGTCGAGCATCAAGAGGGATGTGGGCGAGGAGATGACCATGGAGCAGACACTATATGGAGTTATGCTTGAGTCGGCAAACGAGTGTGCATATGCTGCAGCAGAGCATACAGGCAAAAAGCTTGGGGGAGATTACAGCACATTTATTGATCTGATGAACAAGGAAGCCAAAGAATTAGGCTGTACAGATACACATTTCAACAATGCAAATGGTCTGCCCGATGAAAATCACTGGACAAGCGCATACGATATGGGGCTTATCTCGTGTGCGGCATACAGGAATGACGAGTTTCGAAAGATTACAGGCACAAAGACCTATATCATACCACCTACAAACAAGCATACCGAGGATACCCCGCTGTACAATCATCATGCGATGCTGCATCCATTTAAGTCGTATTCACAGTTTGTAAATCATGATTGTACCGGCGGCAAGACCGGCTACACTTCAGTGGCTAACAGCACGCTTGTCACTTATGCGGAGAAGGATGGCTTGACGCTGTGCGTGGTTATTATGAATGCGCAGTCGCCTGACCAGTATGCAGACACAAATACGCTGCTCAATTACTATTTCAGTAACTTCAAGGCACTAAGCATAGCTGAAAATGAAAACAGCGCAGCTACTGACAATACGCCGGATCTGGGCGTGATGAATGAGCACGGCATGTATGCAAAGGTGTCGGAAAACTATGTTGTTTTGCCAAACAACGCGGATTTTTCAAGCGTTAAAAGGGAAGCTGCTGACATGAAGTCCGACAACAAGGATGCTCTTGCTACGGTCAGATACAAGTATTGTGATCATGTGGTAGGCTGTGTGGATCTGCTGAAATCAGGAGCAAAGGTCGATCTGTCGTACTTTGATGAGAACAGCAGACAGAATTTGGAAAGTGATATAATAAGGATAAAGCCGGTATATTTTCTCTGGGTGCTCGTACTTATCGCAGTGATTATTCTGAGTATTTTCATGTTTAGAAGAATATCAGACAATATATATGTGTTGAAACACAAATGGAGCATTAAGAAGGAGCAGCGCGAGCGCTTCAGAGAGCACAAGCTTGAAAGAAAACGGCGCAGAAGGAGAGACAATCTGAAGTTCAGCGGCCGACACAAATATTAATACATTTTTTATTATGACATTATAGATGGAGGCAGAAATGAGTGATGAAAGATGCGCCCTCGTGCTTGAGGGTGGAGCCATGAGAGGTATGTATACAGCCGGAGTACTCGACTGTTTTATGGACCATGATATTAGCTTTGATGCTGTTATCGGTGTTTCGGCGGGAGCACTTTTTGGAGTGAATCTGTTGTCAAAGCAGCGCGGCAGGGTTATACGATACAATAAGAGGTTTAACAGTGACAAAAATTATATGGGTATCAGGCCTCTTCTTAGGGAGAAAAACATAGTGAGCACAAAATATGCTTATGATACCGTACCAAGAGAGCTTGACCCGTTTGATGATGAGGAATATAAGAAGTCGGATATCCCATTTTATGCGGTTGTGACGAATATCAGGACAGGTAAGCCTGAATATGTGCAGATAAAGAGTGTCTTTGACCAGATGGATGTGCTCAGGGCATCGGGCTCCATGCCTGTAGTGTCAAAGCCTGTGAAGCTGGGGAATGAGTGGTATCTGGATGGTGCGGTGACGGACAGTATCCCATATGAGCATATGCTTGATATGGGATATGACAGAGTGGTTGTCGTGCTGACAAAGCCAGCAGACTATATAAAAAGACCTATGCCAAGGGTTTTTACATCGGTATACAAAAAGCGTTTTCCGAGGTTTTATGAGGCATTTTCAAACAGGCATATCATGTACAATTATCAGCTTGAGCATCTTAAGGAGCTTGAAAAGCAGGGAATTGCCGAGGTGTTAAGGCCGTCGGAGCACATTAAAATAAGCAAGGTAGAAAAGGATCCTAATAAGCTTGAGAGCCTGTATCAGCTTGGATTACGTGATGCCAAGAGGCTTTTAGCCGATAAGCAAGGTACTTAAATGGAAAAAGAACTGATAAATAATTCACAATCAAATATTTATCCGTTTCACATGCCGGGGCATAAGCGCCGTGGCAGTGATATAGGTTCAGGGCTGGACCCGTATGCTATTGATATAACAGAGATAGACAATTTTGACAATCTGCACCACGCTGAGGGCATTATAAAGGAGGCGCAGGCTGAGGCAGCGGCACTTTACGGTGCAAAGCGTGCATATTTTCTCATAAACGGAAGCACCTGCGGTATACTGGCAGCAATATCTGCGGCCACCAAAATGGGAGACAAGGTGCTTGTAGCAAGGAACTGTCACAAGGCGGTGTATCATGCGCTTTACTTAAGGCAGCTTCACCCGGTGTTTACATACCCTGAAATTACACGGACAGGGCTGCAGGGGCAGATAACCGAGGCACAGATAAGGGTGGCATTTGATGAAAATCCCGACATAAAAGCGGTTGTGATAACCTCGCCTACATACGATGGTGTGGTTTCCGATGTGGCTGCAATAGCATCTGTGGCACATGCACATGGAGCTTTGCTCATAGTTGACGAGGCACATGGCGCGCACTTTGGCTTTGGAGGCGGATTCCCTCAAAATGCCATAGCACTCGGGGCTGATGCGGTCATAGTGAGCCTGCACAAGACGCTTCCGGCATTTACACAGACAGCGCTTCTGCTGCTTGGTGGGATGCGTGAAGCTGCAGTGGAGAAGTTTCTCGGCATTTATGAGACAAGCTCACCGTCATATGTGCTTATGACAGGCATAGAGCGCTGCATACACTATGTGCGCGATAACAAAGAGACAGCCTTTGCACAGCTTAGGAGCAGACTTGACAGATTTTATCAGAAGGTCAGCGGACTTTCGCATCTGAACGTGGTCAGAAAAAGTGATTTTTCTGCTGACGAGGCATATGATTTTGACGAGTCAAAGATTATTATATTTACGAAAGAGGCTATGAATGGACATACGCTGCTTGAGCTTCTGCTCAAAAAATATGAGCTGCAGCTTGAGATGGCGGCGGGCAATTATGTACTGGCGCTGGCATCTGTCATGGATACGGATGAGGGCTTTGACAGGCTTGCGGATGCTTTGATTAAAATAGACGGCCAGCTCGAAAAATATAAGTCTGATTTTGAAGAGTTTTATGATATATTAAAGCAGGAGGGCGTAGTACATAAATTTTACCTGCCGGTCAAAATGGACACAGATATATATCAAAAGCTGCCTGCCGTAATGGAAATGTATGATGCATATGATGCAGACCATCAGGCGGTCTATGCCTTTAAGGCAAGCGGGAAGGTGAGCGGTGCCTTTATAAATATATATCCGCCGGGGATACCGCTTGTGGTGCCGGGAGAGATAATGAACGACAAGCTCATAGATGATGTAATAAAGGCTGTAAATTCAGGTCTTGAAGTGGATGGCCTGTACTTTGATCCGGATGCCAATATGTGGAAGTTTGTTGCAGTGCTGTAAGCAACAGTTTGACATAGCAAACAATCGTATTTATACTAATTACAATATTAAGAGGTTTACAGATGGGTAAGATTTTCTGCGTGATGGGAAAAAGTGCATCAGGCAAGGACACTATATACAACAAAATACTGCAGGATGATTCACTCATGCTTAGCAGGATTATCCCGTATACCACTCGCCCGATAAGGGACGGAGAGACACAGGATAAGGACTATCATTTCTGCAATGAAGAGGATGTAAAAAGGCTCAGTGCACAGGGGCGTATCATAGAGCTTCGCGAGTACAATACAGTGTACGGCGTGTGGAAGTATTTCACGGTAAACGATGATATAGACCTTCGCTGCAAAAGCTATCTGACAGTCGGAACACTGGAGTCTTACACAAAGATACGCGATTATTTTGGCAGTGACAAGGTGCTGCCAATCTATGTGGAGGTGGAGGACGGCGACCGTCTGATACGCGCCATTCACCGGGAAAAGGGGCAGCAGGTACCTAAATATGAGGAGATGTGCCGTCGTTTTCTGGCAGACGCATCAGACTTCTCTGAGGAGAAGCTGCATGAGGCGGGTATTACACACCGTTTCGTAAATGATGATATGGACACTGTGCTTGCCGAGATTTCAGCATACATACAACAGAGTTCTTAATTGCAGAGCAGGATGATGGTTACGGCCTGCACATAAATGTAACCGGAAACGAATAAGGAGGCAGCAGCTATGGCAGGATTTAAGGATATAGTAGGAAATGAGCAGATAATAGAGCATCTGCAAAATGCCATATCAATGGGAAAGGTCTCACATGCATATATAATAAACGGACCACAGCTGTCCGGCAAAATGATGATAGCCGAGGCATTTGCCAGGGCACTGCAGTGTGAGATGGAGGGCACAGACGGTTGTGGAGAGTGCAAATCGTGCCATCAGGCAGATGACCACAATCATCCTGATATCATATATGTCAGTCATGAAAAGCCCAACAACATATCGGTTGATGACATCAGGACACAGCTCAACAACGATATAGTGATAAAGCCGTACAGCAGTAAATACAAGATTTACATAGTGGATGAGGCTGAAAAAATGAATCAGCAGGCGCAGAACGCGCTTTTAAAGACCATTGAGGAGCCACCGGCATATGCGGTCATCATGCTTCTCACCACCAATGCAGACAGCTTTCTGCAGACCATCAGGTCGCGCTGCATCACACTCAATATGAAGTCGGTAAAGGACGAGGTGATAAAGGCATACCTGATGAACGAAAAGCATATTCCGGATTATCAGGCAGATATCAGTGCCGCATTTGCACAGGGCATCGTCGGAAAGGCTGTTAAGCTCGCCTCATCAGACGAGTTCAACGAGCTAAAGGAGTCAGCACTGTCGCTTATAAAGCGCCTCGATGACATAGATTTGTACGAGCTGGGCGCAGCGGTAAAGCAGATAGCTGAGTACAAGCTTAAGGTGCAGGATTATTTTGACCTGATTATGGTGTGGTACAGAGATGTGCTGTATATGAAGGCGACAAACGATGTTAACGGACTCATATTCAAGGATGAGGTTTATGATATAAAGAAACAGGCAGCAAAGCATTCCTATCAGGGAATCGAGGCAATACTTGAGGCACTTGAGAAGGCGAAGATAAGAATTAACGCAAACGTCAATTTTGACCTGGTAATTGAGCTGCTGCTTATGACCATAAAGGAGAACTAATCACATGACAAAAATAGTTGGTATCAGATTCAGGACAGCAGGCAAAATATATTACTTTGATCCGGCTGATTTCGACCTCGACATGGCAATGCATGTTATCGTGGAGACAGCAAGAGGCATAGAGATGGGAACTGTCCTCATTCCGCCGAAGGAGGTGGATGATGATAAGGTGGTTTCACCGCTTAAGCCTGTCATCAGAGTGGCAACCGACGAGGATGAGAAAACGGTTGAGAGAAATAAGGAAAAGGAAAAAGAGGCATTTGCCATCTGCAAGGAGAAAATCATCAAGCACGGACTTGAGATGAAGCTGGTGGATGCAGAGTATACCTTTGACGGAAACAAGCTGCTGTTTTACTTTACAGCGGACGGCAGAATTGATTTTAGAGAGCTTGTAAAGGATCTGGCAGCGGTATTCCGCACCAGAATAGAGCTTCGTCAGATCGGTGTCAGGGATGAGACCAAGATGATGGGAGGCATTGGAATATGCGGCAGACCGCTCTGCTGTCATTCTTATATGGCGGATTTTGTGCCGGTTTCCATCAAGATGGCAAAGGAGCAGAATCTCTCGCTCAATCCAACCAAGATATCAGGTGTGTGCGGAAGGCTTATGTGCTGTCTCAAGTATGAGCAGGATACATATGAGTATCTGAACAGCAGAATGCCGTCGGTAGGAGAAAAGGTCAAGACACCTGATGGAATCATCGGAGAGGTCAAGTCAGTCAGCGTGCTCAGGCAGCTCGTGCGTGTTGTCATTGACAACGGCGAGGAGAAGGAGCTTCGTGAGTACACTGTAGATGATCTGCGCTTAAAGCCGCGCCAGAAAAAGGATGTAAAGCTCACTGAGGAGGAGCTTCGCGAGCTCAAGGATCTCGAGGATAGCGGCGACGAGACGATGGAGGATAAGTCACAGGAGAAACCGCAGAGAAACCGTGGACACCGTGACAACAAAAATGAATATCGCGAGCGCCGTGATAAGCGTGACAACAGAGAAAGACGTCCGTACAGGGCGGACATAGAGGCAGCGGAAGCTTTTGCAAATGAGACAAATGAAGTAAATGCTGCAAATGCCGGCAGAGAAAATAAGGACGGTTACAAAAAGCCGTACAAGGGCGGCAAAAACAGACCAAACAAGCAGAAATACAACCGCAACAAGGATTACAAGAACAAAAACTATAATAAAGAGTATAATAAAGATTACAACAGGGACAAAGACAATGGAAGCACTGATACACAGTAATGAGCGACTAGACGATTTGTGCCGCAAGGGCTACAGGCTCATACAGAATCCAAAGCTGTTCTGCTTCGGCATAGACGCCGTGCTTTTATCTGACTATGCAAAGGTAAAGCGCGGCGAGAGAGCTGTGGATTTGTGCACCGGAAACGGTGTGATTCCGATACTTCTTGAGGCAAAGAATAACGGAGAGCATTACAGCGGGCTCGAGCTTCAGCCTCAGTGTGCAGACTTGGCGAGAAGAAGTGTGAAATATAACCATCTCGAGGACAAAGTGACCATAGAAGAGGGAGATGTGTGCAATGCATCGGAGATTTTCGGTCGAGAGTCCGTGGAGGTGGTGACGGTAAATCCGCCGTATATGATAGGTCAGCACGGTATCAAAAATGCAGACGATGCCATGACTATAGCACGCCACGAGGTCAGGTGTACACTTGACGATATAGTCAGGGAGAGCGCAAAAATGCTCAAATTCAATGGGCGTTTTTACATGGTTCACAGACCATTCAGGCTGGCAGAGATTTTTAGCACGATGATGAAATATCATATCGAGCCAAAGCGAATGCGCCTTGTGCATCCCTACGCTGACAGGGAGCCGAACATGGTGCTCATAGAGGGGTTAAAGGGCGGCAAAAGCCGTATAACCATCGAAAAACCGTTAGTTGTATACAAGGAGCCTAATGTATACACGGATGAGATATATGAGATATACGGCGATAAGCCTCGGAATAACGGAAAATAACAGGAGAATCATATGACAGGAACACTGTATCTGTGCGCAACTCCGATAGGAAATCTGGAGGACATCACATTCCGTGTGCTGCGCACACTTAAGGAGGTAGACCTCATCGCAGCAGAGGATACGAGAAACTCCATAAAGCTGCTCAATCATTTTGAGATAAAGACACCCATGACGAGCTATCATGAGTTCAACAAGATAGATAAAGCCTACCAGCTTGTGGCAAAGCTTAAGGAGGGCAAAAATATTGCCCTCATCACCGATGCAGGAACACCCGGCATTTCTGACCCGGGTGAGGACATCGTGCGCATCTGCTACGAGGAGGGCGTGCCTGTTACCTCGCTTCCCGGGGCGGCAGCGTGCATTACAGCGCTCACCATGTCGGGCAGACCGACCAGGAGGTTTGCGTTTGAGGCATTTTTGCCGAGGGATAAAAAGGAACGCGCGCGCGTCATTGAGGAGCTTAAAAACGAGACTCGGACAATCATCATCTACGAGGCGCCTCATCATCTTATAAAGACGGTCACAGAGCTTTACAATGCGCTCGGGGACAGAGAGCTTACCGTGTGCAGGGAGCTTACGAAAAAGCACGAGGAAAAGGTGCAGACTACATTTTCGGAGCTTTTGGAGCGTTCAAGGACACAGGAGCCAAGAGGTGAATATGTGCTTGTAATCTGTGGCAGAAACGTGGCTGAAATAGCAAAGGAGCAGCAGGAAAGCTGGGAAGCCATGCCTCTTGAAGCGCATATGGCACACTATGAGTCACAGGGCATCGACAGGAAGGAAGCCATGAAGCTCGTGGCAAAGGACAGAGGTGTCAGCAAGAGGGATATATACAAACAGCTTCTGTAAGCTGACAATAATACATTCTGCAGCAAATAGTTAGGATTGGATATGAACGATATAAAACATGACATAAAAAAACGACATAAGAACCTGTCAGAGTTCAGATACATCGCAGTTGGCTTTTTTCTGACAATATTATCAGGGGCTATAATGCTTAGCCTTCCGTTTTCTTCGAGAGACGGACAATGGACCAATTTTCTGGACTCACTTTTTACGGCAACAAGCGCAACCTGTGTGACAGGTCTTGTTGTGTTTGACACCTTCAGACACTGGAGTATCATAGGGCAGCTTGTAATTCTGGTGCTGATTCAGATAGGAGGCATGGGCTTCATCTCAATCGGTGTGGCATTTTCCATGCTCCTGCACAAAAAAATCGGACTTAGACAGAGGGATCTGATGCAGGAGAGCGTCAATGCACTCGAGATTGGTGGAATAGTTAGGCTTTTCAGCGTGATAATAAGGGGAACCTTCCTTATCGAAGGCATAGGAGCGGTGCTTTTAGCAATCCGCTTCATACCGGATTTTGGCATATTAAGAGGCATATATTTCTCGGTGTTCCACTCGATATCTGCATTTTGCAATGCGGGCTTTGATTTGATGGGCATAAACGAGGAGTACTCATCGTTTACAAAATATGTCGCAGATCCATTGGTAAATATCACAATCATGCTGCTTATCATCATAGGCGGTATCGGTTTTACCATATGGAATGAGGTCAGAATCAAAAAGTTTAAGCTTAGCAGATACTCGCTCCACGCTAAGATAGTAATATCAACCACACTGATACTCGTATTCGGCGGTGGACTGTTTATGTATATTTTTGAAAAAAACAATACCATAGCAGGCATGGACACACCGGGTGCCGTATTTGCATCGTTATTCGGCTCAGTTACGGCGAGAACGGCAGGCTTCAATACAGTAGACACAGCAGCACTGACACCGGAGAGCAAGCTTTTGACTATAGTGCTCATGTTCATAGGAGGAAGCCCGGGCTCGACAGCCGGTGGAATCAAAACCACAACCATGGCGGTCATGATAATCTATATTGTTTCGTATCTGAGAGGATGCAACGGCTGCAATGTGTTTGGCAGGAAAATAAGCAGTGAGGTAATCAAAAAGGCCGGAATGGTGCTTATCATCAATCTGGTGCTTGGACTTACAGCGGTGATAGCTATACTTGCCACATCCAATATGGAGATGGACGATGTACTGTTTGAGGTATACTCTGCAATCAGTACGGTCGGCATGACAACAGGCATCACAAGAGATTTAAATACAGTAGGACGCATAATTATCATAATTATGATGTATTGTGGAAGAATCGGAAGTATGACATTTGTGCTTTCGTTTGTGCATAGACCGGATAAAGCCAATATAGAGCTTCCGGAGGAAAAAGTTATCATTGGATAAGGATAAGGAGAAACGCAATGAAATCAATTTTAATTATTGGAATGGGTAAATTCGGACACCATCTGTGTGCGGATTTGATAAAAAACGGAAACGACATTATGGTGATGGACAAGGACGAGGCCAAGGTCAGGGATTTAATCTATGACGTGACCAAGGTGCAGATAGGTGACTGTACCGACCCACAGGTAGTAAAAGCACTCGGAATCAACAATTTCGATTTGATTTTTGTATGTATCGGCACCAATTTCCAGAGCTCGCTTGAGATAACAAGTCTCGTGAAGGAGATGGGCGGAAAATACGTCATCAGCAAGGCAAACAGGGATGTGCATGCCAAGTTCCTGCTTCGAAACGGTGCGGATGAGGTTATCTATCCTGACCGCGACATGGCAGAACGAGTGGCAAAGAAATACAGCGCCAACCATGTGCTTGATTATGTGGCATTAAACGATGATTACTCAATCTACGAGATAAATCCACCTGAAGGCTGGGTAGGAAAGAGCATCATGGAAAATAATGTGCGTCAGAAATACAATGTAAATATCGTTACAGTAAAGGAAGCCGGAAAGAATCGCGTGCTTCCGCTGCCGGACTATGTGTTCAAGGCAGACGATGCAGTTATGGTGCTTGGACTGAATGCAGATGTGGACAAGCTGGTGCGAAAGCTATAAAAGTGTTGCTCAAAAAATAATAGGCAGCAATTTAAAGAAGAAAAGAAGAAAGGATGGATACATATGGGTAACAATGACAGCAGTGTAGAAACATTTTTGCAGTGGATAAAGGCTTCGGACAATATTGTATTTTTCGGCGGAGCAGGTGTATCAACCGAGAGTGGCATACCTGATTTCAGAAGCGTGGACGGACTTTATAATCAGAAGTATGATTATCCGCCCGAGACCATCCTGAGCCATACATTTTACAGGAAGCATCCGCAGGAGTTTTACCGATTCTACCGTGACAAGATGCTCTGCCTTGATGCAGAGCCGAACATCACGCATTACAAGCTGGCAGAGCTTGAAAAAGCCGGAAAGCTTAAGGGTGTTGTGACGCAGAACATAGACGGACTGCACCAGAAGGCCGGCAACAAAAATGTGATGGAGCTGCATGGCAGTGTGCTGAGAAACTACTGTGAGAGGTGCCTGCAGTTTGTAAGCGCAGAGGAAATCCTCCACTCAACAGACGTGCCAAAATGCCCAAAGTGCGGCGGTCCGGTAAAGCCGGATGTCGTATTGTACGAGGAGGGCTTAAATCAGAAAACGCTTGAGGATGCAATCTACTACATCAGTCACGCCGATGTGCTCATAGTGGGCGGTACATCACTTGCGGTATATCCGGCGGCAGGCCTCATAGACTATTACAACGGAAACAAGCTCGTGCTTATCAACAAGTCCACCACACCGATGGACGCAAGAGCAGACCTTCTGATACAGCAGGGACTGGGCTCTGTATTTGAGCAGATAGAGGTGCAAAATATCTTTTGACCCTCATATCATAGTATATAATATGGCAGATATAGGTAGAGAAGGAATATAGGATGGATAAATACGCAGTAGGAGATATCGTAAAACTGAAAAAACCACATCCGTGCGGCAGCAGCGAGTGGGAAATCATGCGTGTCGGCGCAGACTTCCGCCTGAAATGCATGGGTTGCGGACACCAGGTTATGGTGCCGAGAAAGCTGGTCGAGAAAAATGACCGCGGTCTCACGAAGAAGCAGGCTTGAATAATAGAAACAGTGCATGTCCCGACCTGATAAAAATTAAAGAAAAATTGCAAAAACCCCTTGAAAAGTACCATGATTCATGTTATTATCTAGACTCGTGATATAAAATTCCTTGCTCATAATCAGATTTATGAGCCAGAGACCAAAAGGAGGTAACATTCGCATGAACAAATATGAATTAGCACTCGTCGTTAGTGCAAAGATCGAGGATGATGCGAGAACAGCAGTAGTCGAGAAGGCAAAAGAGTACATCACACGTGCCGGCGGTACTGTTACAGAAGTTGAGGAGGCTGGTAAGAAGAGATTAGCTTACGAGATTCAGCACATGACTGAGGCCTTTTATTACTTCATCCAGTTCGATGCTGAGGGAACAGTCCCAGCAGAAATCGAGCAGGACGTTCGTATCATGGACAATGTTCTTCGTTTCTTATGCGTTAGAAAAGACGAGGCATAGTATAAGAAAATAGGAGATTGTATTATGAACAAAGTAATACTTATGGGTAGATTAACCAGAGACGCAGAAATCCGCTATGCCCAGGGGGATAACTCACTTGCAATAGCAAGATTTTCACTTGCAGTAGACAGACGCTATAGCAAGAATGCAGAGGAGCAGTCAACGGATTTCATCAACTGCGTAGCTTTTGGAAAGATAGCAGAATTTTTTGAGAGATTTGGCCGTAAAGGAACAAAATTTGTTGTTGAAGGCCGAATCCAGACCGGCAGCTATACAAACAAGGACGGACAGAAGGTATACACCACTGACGTCGTGGTTGAGAATGCAGAGTTTGCAGAGTCCAAATCAGCCGCATCAGGAAATGCAGGCGGATTTGCACCGGCAGACAGACCTGCACCTAGCCAGGCTGCTGGGGATGGCTTCATGAACATTCCGGACGGAATCGACGAGGAGCTTCCATTCAATTAGTAGTGTCCACGAGGACGAATATTCAAGGAGGTAACAAAAATGGCTTACAATAAATCAGCTGATGGTTCATCAATGAAGAGAAGACCAATGCGTAGAAGAAAAAAAGTCTGCGTATTCTGTGGAAAAGACAATGTCATTGATTACAAAGATACAAACAAATTAAAGAGATACATCTCTGAGAGAGGAAAAATCCTTCCACGCCGTATCACAGGAAACTGTGCAAAGCACCAGAGAGCTCTTACAGTAGCAATCAAGAGAGCACGTCATCTTGCTCTTATGCCATACGTTTGCGAATAAGATAAATGTATGATAAATCCCGACTACCGGATGGTGGTCGGGATTTTTTAGGTTAAAAATGTTTTATGTTTAAAAAATTAATATTTGTTGCATAATCAAATTACATAGTATAAAATGAATATAAAACAAATACTAATAAAAAGGGAGGGTTCAAATGGATACATACATTGTTTTCTGGTTGGCAGCCACCGTAGTTTTTGTTTTAGTTGAGCTTATGACAGTCGGGCTCACATCCATATGGTTTGCGGCAGGCTCATTTGTAGCGTTTATAATCGCACTGCTTGGCGGCAATGTCGTGGTTCAGGGAATTGCATTTATACTCGTTTCAGTCGTGCTTTTAGCTCTCACAAAGCCATGGGCCGGGAAGTACATCAATTCCAGGACAGTGAAGACAAACGTGGACAGTCTGGTCGGAGAAAGAGCTGTGCTCACCGAGGATGCTGACAGCATGAAGCAGACGGGAAAAGCCGTTGTAAACGGTCAGGAGTGGACAGTCAGACCGCATGACGAGACCCAGGTCATAAGAAAAGGCGAGCTTATCGAGGTAGTAAAGATAAGCGGAGTAAAATTAATTGTAAAAAGGGTAAAGGAGGCTTAACCGGAAATGGAAGGATTAATAGCACTTGCAGTGTTACTCGTAATCGTACTTATAGTACTGGTAAACTGCATCAAAATCGTGCCACAGGCACATGCGATGGTAATTGAGCGTTTGGGAGGATATCTCACTACATGGAGCGTAGGACTTCACCTCAAAGTGCCATTTATCGACAGAATAGCAAAGAAAGTCATCTTAAAGGAGCAGGTGGTAGATTTCCCACCACAGCCTGTAATCACAAAGGATAATGTAACAATGCAGATAGACACTGTAGTATATTTCCAGATTACAGATCCAAAGCTCTACGCATACGGAGTAGAGAATCCAATTATGGCAATTGAGAACCTCACAGCCACAACACTTCGTAACATCATCGGAGACTTAGAGCTTGATGAGACACTCACCAGCCGTGAGACAATCAACACCAAGATGCGCGCAACACTCGATGTGGCAACAGATCCATGGGGCATCAAGGTAAACCGTGTCGAGCTCAAGAACATCATACCTCCAAAGGCCATCCAGGATGCCATGGAGAAGCAGATGAAGGCAGAGCGTGAGAGACGAGAGGCAATTCTTCGTGCAGAGGGTGAGAAAAAATCAACAATCCTTGTTGCAGAGGGAAATAAAGAGTCAGTCATCCTCGACGCCGAGGCTGAAAAGCAGGCAGCCATCCTTCGCGCAGAGGCAAAGAAGGAGGCAACAATCCAGGAGGCAGCAGGTCAGGCAGAGGCTATCCTCAAGATACAGCAGGCCAATGCAGACGGACTTCGCATGTTGAAGGAGGCAAATCCGGATAACGCAGTGCTCCAGATAAAGAGCCTGGAGGCATTTGCCAAGGCAGCAGACGGCAAGGCTACAAAGATAATCATCCCTTCAGAGATTCAGGGGATTGCAGGTCTTACAAAGTCAATTGCAGAGATAGCTGCGGATAAGACTGAGAAGTAATTATAGTTAATTAAAATGAATACCGAAAGATGAGAGCACACAAAAAGCATCGCATGTATCATATCAATATCAGATATATGCGGTGCTTTTTAGATTGCATAGAATTGTATTAAGATTCTCTCTGCTACACAGAAATGCCATATATTCCTCATAATCATAACTGAGTATAAGTTACGGTTCACACCTAACAGTGTGAACAGCAACGATTTGAGTATAACTGATAAATATAGTACTAGGAATAATCCCCACAAAGTGGTATACTCTCTAGTAGGTATATCAATCGATGCGGGCTGCACAAAGGTGTGGCCGGTAACTTATAAATTTGTAGTACATTCTCGAAACCGCAATCGTTGCACCGGCAGCATCAGCGCAACGCACCGGGGATAAGGAGAGTAAAATGAAGAAAAAAATAAAATTCAAGGGCAGGCTGAAAAGCTACATGTGCTGGCCGCTATATCTGACGTTTGTGTGGATATGTGCTGACGGAATAGCACTGCGCTATGACAGAAGGCTTGGCTATGGCATGGTAGGCTTTACAGTGTTTTACTTTGCGCTTGTGCTGTTTTTGTATGTCAGAAGCAAGTCAGTCGTTGCAAATGAGCTGATAAGCTTTGCAACACAGTATTCATCGGTGCAGAAGAGGCTGCTTAATGAGTTTGAGGTGCCGTATGCCCTGCTTGAATACTCCGGCAAGATACTCTGGGTAAATGACAAATTCGCAGAGCTAATGGGTGTGGATAAAAAATATCACAAATCCATCACGACACTTTTTCCGACAGTGACCAGAGAGCTTCTCACCAAGAGTGATGCGCCGACAGACTTCAAGATAGTAAATGAGGAGGAGGACAGCATAGTCAGACTGTCCGTCAAGCGAATATATTTCAACTCTATCGCAGAGGAAAATGAGATAATCGACACAAATGAAGCAGACCAGTTTTTGACGGCGCTGTACGTATTTGATGAGTCGGAACTTTATCACTGCAAGAAGGAAATCACAGAGCAGAAGCAGGTCTCAGCGCTTGTGTATATCGATAACTATGATGAGGCACTTGACAGCATAGAGGACGTAAAGAGGTCACTGCTCGTTGCACTTATCGACAGGCGTGTAAACCAGTATTTTGCCAAGTATGACGGACTTGTCAGAAAGATAGAAAACGACAAATACTTCGTGGTGTTCAAGTACAAGTACCTTGACAGCATGAAGGAGGACAAGTTCAAGGTGCTCGACGAGGTCAAGGCTATAAAGGTCGGCAACGAGATGGCTGTCACACTCAGTATCGGAATCGGTATAAAGAGCGATAAGTATAATGAAAACTACGTATATGCGCGAAATGCCATAGACCTGGCCCTCGGACGAGGCGGTGATCAGGTAGTTATAAAGGATCATGATGATATCCTGTATTTTGGCGGCAAGTCAAAGCAGGTGGAGAGCAAGACAAGGGTAAAGGCGAGAGTCAAGGCACAGGCGCTTCAGGAAATCATTGAAACCTGTGAGAACGTGCTTATCATGGGACACAGCATCACAGATGTAGACTCGCTTGGAGCAGGCATAGGTATATACTGTGCAGCCAAGAATCTCGACAAAAAGGCACAGATAGTAATAAATGATCCGACAAGCTCAGTAAGACCTCTTATGGAGACATTTTCAGAGGCAAAGGGCTACCCGGCAGATATGTTTATAAACAGCGAAGAAGCTCTTGAGATGGTGAGCAAGGATACTCTTGTCATGGTGGTGGACACCAACAGGCCAAGCTACACAGAGTGCCCTGAGCTCCTCAGAAAGACAGGAAAGATAGTCGTATTTGACCACCACAGACAAAGCAGCGAGATAATAGAGAATCCTATACTCTCATATATCGAGCCGTATGCATCAAGTGCGTGTGAGATGGTCGCAGAGGTATTGCAGTACTTCAACGACGGAGTCAAGATCAATGCGACAGAGGCCGACTGCATCTACGCAGGAATCCTCATCGACACCAACAACTTTATGACGAAGACAGGCGTGCGTACATTTGAGGCGGCAGCCTTTTTGAAGCGCTCAGGCGCAGAGGTAACACGCGTCAGAAAGATGCTTAGAAATGACATGGCATGCTACAAGGCAAGAGCCGAGGCAGTACGCCATGCAGAGGTATACAGGGGCTCGTTTGCCATATCGGTATGCCCTAGCGAGAATGTGGAGAGCCCGACAATCGTCGGTGCACAGGCGGCAAATGAGCTGCTCAACATAATAGGAATTAAGGCATCATTTGTGCTCACGGAGTACAATGACAAGATTTATATCAGCTCTCGTTCAATCGACGAGATAAATGTCCAGATAATCATGGAAAAGCTGGGCGGTGGCGGACACTTAAATGTGGCAGGAGCGCAGCTGACAGGCGTTACTATCGTGCAGGCAAAGCGCATGATACAGGATACACTGGACGAAATGCTAAAAGAAGGAGACATAGAAGAATGAAAGTAATCTTATTACAGGACGTAAAACCATTAGGCAAAAAAGGCGAGATAGTAAACGTAAGTGACGGCTACGCCAGAAACAATATCATACCTAAAAAGCTCGGAGTAGAGGCTACTCCAAAGAACCTAAATGACTTAAAGCTTCAGAACCAGCACGCTGACAAGGTGGCACAGGAAAACTACGAGAGTGCACTTGCACTCGCAAAGGTAGTAGAGAGCACAAAGGTAGTAGTAAAGCTGCGCTCAGGTGAGGGCGGCAGAACCTTCGGCTCCATCTCCACCAAGGAGATATCGGCTGCAGCAAAGGAGCAGCATGGCTTAGAGCTCGATAAGAAAAAGATGCAGCTTAACGAGTCAATCAAAGCACTCGGAAACTATGAGGTGCCTGTCAAGCTTCATCCAAAGGTAACAGCAAACCTCACAGTATCAGTAGTTGAAGGATAGGAGGAATCCCTTTGGAAGAAGCATTAATCAAACGAATAATGCCAAACAGCCTTGAGGCAGAGCAGTCCGTGGTCGGCTCCATGATTATGAGCAAGGATGCCATAGTGACCGCCAGCGAGATGCTCCTTAAGGAGGATTTTTATCATCAGCAGTACGGCATCATATTTGAGACCATGGTTGAGCTCTTTACAGAGGGGCAGCCTGTAGATCTCGTCACACTCCAGAATCGTTTAAAGGAAAAGGATGTGCCGCAGGAAATACAAAGCCTTGACTTTGTGAGAACTCTCGTCACTAGTGTGCCGACCTCTGCCAACATCAAGTACTATGCCAATATCGTAAAAGAAAATGCCATAAAGCGAAAGCTCATCCATGTGACAGAGGACATAGAGAACGAGTGCTACGCCGGCAAGGAATCGCTCGAGAGCGTGCTCGACAAGACAGAGCACGATGTATTTGAGCTGCTTTCCACAAGGCAGACAGGTGACTACGTGCCAATCCGTACTGTGGTCATGAATGCCCTCGAGAAAATCGAAAAAGCAGCACAGCAGGAGGGCACAGTAACAGGAATCCCTACAGGCTTCATAGACCTTGACTACAGGACAGCGGGACTTCAGCCGTCAGATCTCGTGCTTGTGGCAGCCCGTCCGTCAATGGGAAAGACAGCCTTCGTGCTCAACATAGCACAGCATGTGGCATTTCATGCACATCTGTGTACAGCCATATTCTCACTCGAGATGTCGAAGGAGCAGCTCGTAAACCGTCTGTTCTCACTCGAATCAAAGGTAGATGCGCAGGCACTGCGTACAGGAAATCTGTCTGATGCCGACTGGGAAAAGCTGGTCGAGGGAGCCGGAATCATCGGAGACTCCGAGCTCATCATAGACGACACTCCGGGTATCAGCATATCAGAGCTTCGAAGCAAGTGCCGTAAATACAAGCTTGAGCACGACTTAAAGCTCGTCATCATCGATTACCTGCAGCTCATGACAGGCTCAGGACGAGGCTCAGAATCGCGTCAGCAGGAAATCTCAGACATATCACGTTCACTTAAGGCGCTCGCCAGAGAGCTTTCAGTCCCTGTGGTGGCACTCTCCCAGCTATCACGAGCCGTAGAGCAGCGTCCCGACCACAGGCCTATGCTTTCTGATCTTCGAGAGTCAGGAGCTATCGAGCAGGATGCCGACGTCGTCATGTTCATCTATCGTGACGATTACTACAACAAGGACACCGAGCTCAAGGGTATCTCAGAAATCATCATCGCCAAACAGCGTAACGGTCCAATCGGCACCGTAAACCTTGCATGGCTGCCTGAGTACACGAAGTTTGCAAATCTGGAGCATTAAGACTAAAACACAAAAAGAATAAAGAGACAATCCATCCCGGCTCACGTCATAGGATATAGTTAAGTATCCTGATGTGTGCCGGGATTTTTCAAAATCTCTTTATACTTAAAAAGAGAAGAAAGCTATAAACTTTCCCGCAATTCATCCGATATATTCCTTAGAATAGGGTAAGAACAACAGTCAATTGCAACATATTTTCACACGGAGGTGTTAGAGATGGCAATAGAGGCAATCAAAGGTGCAGGAATGGTCTATCAGGGAAGTACATCAACTGCACAGATAAAGGAACAGGCACAGGAAAGGACAGAGGTGTCCAGTGCGGACAATCAGGTCGTGTCTGACAGCATCGCAAGGAATATCCAGGCGATGAATACGAAGGAAGTAAGCGGTGATTCAGCCGGTGATGCCGGTGCACAGGGACAGGCGCAGGCAGGACAGCTCGACAAGGGCAATGCACAGCTCAAAAAGGCTGTGGATGATATCAACAAGAGCGCACTGGCTGACCAGTCGGAGGCAGTGTTCGGCATCCATGAGAAGACTAACCGCGTGACAATAAAGATAGTTGATAAGAAGACAAAGGAAGTCATCAAGGAGTTTCCGCCGGAGAAGACGCTCGACATGATAGCGAAGGTCTGGGAGATGGCAGGACTCATGGTAGATGAGAAGAGATAGGAGGACACCATGGCAATCAGATTATCGGGAATGACATCAGGCCTGGATACAGATTCTATTGTAAAGGCAATGGTATCGTCATATACCACAAGAAAAGAGAAATATCAGAAGGCGCAGACTAAGCTTGAGTGGACACAGGATGCGTGGAAATCCCTTAATACCAAGGTGTACAGCTTGTACAGCAATATTTCCAATCTGCGATTTTCTACAGCATACAACTTAAAGAAGACATCAGTTTCGGATACTACAAAGGCCACAGTAAAGGCGGGCTCCGGTGCACCAAGCGGCACACAGTCGCTGAAAATCAAGCAGATGGCAAAGGCCGGATATATGACCGGAGCAGAAATTAAGGCAGACAGTGAGAAGACTACACTTGCCCAGCTCGGTTACACAGGTGGTGATGCCAAGCTTGAGGTAAAGATGGGCGATGAGACCAAGTCCATCACGCTCAGCGCATCATCTACCATGAACGACGTGGTAAAGGAACTCAGGAATGCGGGGCTTGATGCAAACTACGATTCAAGCTACAAGAGATTTTATATCAGCTCAAAAAAGACAGGCGTGGCAAACGATTTTACCATAACCGGCAGCAATATAGATGGAGCATCAGCACTTTATAGCCTGGGAATAGCATATGGTGGTGAAAAGACCACCACAGGTAATTATTCATCCAATCCATATGGTGAGTATGCAGATTTACACAGAGATTCAGACGATGAGACCAAAGCTAACATCGAGGCAACTGTTGCAAGCTATAACAAGCTGACCACAGATGCAGCTAAGATGAATGCGCAGAGCAAAAATCTTATGAATGCCGTAAATTATGGCTACTCGTATGTCACACTTCAGGGCATTTATAAGAATCTTGATGAAAAAAATGCAGGCTATAGTGATAAGCTGAAGCTGCTTGAGAAGCTTGGCTCATCTCGTGATGGCGCAGTGATTTCAAAGAATGGTGACAGCTATGATACATATACAAAGACCACGCTGACAGATACAAAGGGTAACACTCTTTATAAGTATATTGACAGCGACAACAATAGCCACTATATTGCAGCTGTTGCTGATACGGACAAGGGTACCACATCGTACTATGATGTGACAGAATCTACGAGGACAGCTTATACGGACGCTGATGGCAAGGAGCTTGAAGCGGCACCTACAGGAGATGGTGATACAACACTGAAAGTCGGTGATAAGACTTACAAAAAGGACGAGGCAGACGGCAAGTACTATCTGCAAAAGGAAGATGGCACAGCTGATAAAACTGATTCCATCACTGTTTCACAAAAGACCGAGTACACTATTGCGGCAGATGCCGTAAACAAGACTGGCATAGAGTCAGCTTCAGTAGCGTATGACACAATCATCAAGTCAATGGATGAAAAGACTAAAAGCTCATACGATGAGGTTCTTGCGTCAGTTCAGGCATTTGAGAATTCAAAGGACGAAGTGCTAGGAAGCGATGACAAGTACTCGGTTGCAAGCCTCACCAAGGCTATTCAGAATGCTTATGCAGGCAATGGAAAGGAAGCCGTAGAGCAGCTTTTAGCAGGAAACGGAAACGAGACTGACGGCTTTGTAAATAAAGCAAACGCTTTGGAGGAGGCCGCAGAGGCCAACACAAAAAAAGCAGCAGATAGCAATATTGTAAAGGAGCTTGCCTCAAAGCAGAAGGATTCGTCTGAGTATACACAGGCGCTAAACGACCTGCTCGACAGGGTAAACACTGCATACACGCTTCAGAATAAGGCACTTTTCAATTCACAGGTGAAGAAGGTCGCAGGACAGGATTCGGAGATTGAGCTGAACGGTGTAAAATATACAGGTGACAGTAACAGCTATTCAATCAATGGACTGACAATCGAGGCACTTGCTGAGACCGGAGACAGTGCTATAAGCATTACAACCAGCACAGATACACAGGGTGTATATGATAAGGTAAAGGATTTTCTGACAGAGTACAACAACATCATCAACGAGATGACGAAGCTATACAATGCTGATTCAGCAGGAAGCTACGAGCCGCTCACGGATGATGAAAAGGATCAGATGTCTGATAAAGAGATTGAGAAGTGGGAGACAAAGATTAAGGACTCTCTGCTTCGCAGGGATTCTACACTTGGCAGCGTAATGACAGCAATGCAGACAGCCATGATGTCATCAGTTGAGATAGGTGGCAAGAAGTACTCGCTCTCAAGCTTTGGAATCAGTACACTTGGATTTTTGAATGCAGCGGAGAATGAGCAGAATGCATATCACATTGATGGTGATGAGGATGACGCCAATACATCCGGCAAGACAGATAAGCTCATGGCAGCTATAAACGATGATCCGGATACGGTAATGCAGTTTATGCAGCAGCTTTCAACTAATCTGTATAGTGCAATCGGTGACAAGATGAAGTCTACAGATTTGAGCTCAGCATTTACCATCTACAATGACAAGCAGATGAAGACAGAGTACACTAACTACACCAAGACTATTAAGGAATGGGAGAAAAAAATCTCAGATCGTGAGGATTACTACTACAACAAGTTTACTCAGATGGAGTCAGCTATGACCAAGCTCAACAGCACACAGAGCTCAATTAGCAGCTACTTCTCATAAAAAGATACGATAGTGTCAAATGACCTATGAAAAAACTGAGCAAAAGAAAAAGGCTCAGATGA
>OJNL01000224.1_pt1 | contig 41399 bp, 24 predicted proteins | sample 1597581 | NCBI WGS metagenome assembly OJNL01 (sample SAMEA2452133, study PRJEB22498) | human gut metagenome | biome: human feces; feature: human gut; material: feces | place: Australia | collected 2012
TTTGTTGCTCAGGAACTTATAAATAAAGTTAAATCAAAGTGTTGCGGAATTAAGGCACCAAAAAACTATCAATTGATAGTTTTCCCCCCATTTAATGCGAGAATTCCGTCCGTTAAAGTGACGTATCTTTCGTAAAATTGCAAAGTCAAAAGGCAAAACAAAAGAATAACTATTGAAAAGGAGAATTGATTATGAATAACAGTATTACATTCCAAAAAGAATTGCTCGGGGTACAAGACGATTTATTACGCTTTGCATACAAATTAACCTCGGACCACGAAGAAGCAAACGACCTACTCCAGGAAACCTCTTTAAAGGCGTTAGATAACGAAGATAAATATGCACCTGATACGAATTTCAAAGGATGGATGTATACCATCATGCGTAACATCTTTATCAACAACTACCGTAAGGTAGTTCGCGATCAGACTTTCGTAGACCAAACAGATAATCTCTATCATCTCAACTTACCGCAGGAATCGGGATTCGATTGCACGGAAAGCGCTTATGACCTGAAAGAGATGCACCGTATAGTAAATGCTCTGCCCCGTGAATACAAGATTCCGTTCTCAATGCACGTATCCGGTTTCAAATACCGCGAAATTGCAGAGAAGCTGGGATTACCATTAGGTACAGTAAAAAGCCGTATCTTCTTCACCCGACAGAAGTTACAACAAGAATTGAAAGATTTTGTTTAAGAATAAAGAATAATAATAAGCAGAATCAATACATCACATAGAATTTTAGTTGTGTTAGAGAGATAATGGGCAGGCTGGAGTAATCCGGTCTGCCCTATCTTTTTTAGGGGTCTGTTCCATACCCGAACCATACCAAAGCCGTACTTGCTCCGTACATTCTCCACTCAGAGGTACCTCTACACGGAGAAAGTACGGAGCAAGTGCAGCCCGGACAGGTATTTGATTAGTAAAATCTGGGGGCAGGAGGATTTTCGCCTTTATAATCCTTATTCGTATAAACGCGTATCCAGTCGATATACATGGCAGGCTTGGCATCTTTTTTCCATTCGGAAGGAATGATAGCACCAGACCAGGCATTCGGGTTCGTAGAGATACCCGTACTGAAAATCAGGAAGAAGCCCAGCGGATCACTCCAAGGCCAGTCGATATTGCCATCAGCCCCTTTGTGATGTTCAAAATAGGCTTGTCCGTTGACACCTCCTACAATGCGGTCGGGATACCATTCCAGCCAATAAATATTCCATTGAGACATATCGGCAAGATTGATGGAAGAAGTGACACTACCGCCACCGCCTACTACACCGGCATAGTGGTTTTCAGAATGGAGCGTGAAATGAGCACAATCATTCAATGTCTTCTTGGGATTCTCCAGAAGATCGATCTCACCATTCTTCGGCCAGGGACGGTTATTGTTCCCCATAAACCAGAGGGCATCATTGAAACCTACATAAGGGGTACGTTTGAAACGTATCTCAATACGCATATTTTCAGTAAAGTTACACCAGCACTCCTTACTGCCGGGAAGTGAGGTGCGATAGCAACCGTGGGAATACTTCACTTTCTTACCGAAGCGGTTGTCTATCGAATCTTTCTCCTCTACACTCCAGATGCGCAAAACTCCATCCTCTACTTTTGAACATTTCCGGTTATCAACCTTTGCCGTACGTGACATGTGCAAGCCTCTATGTTCTACAAAGCCAAGCGGCAGTCCCTTTTTCGTATCTTTATCATTAAACTCATGGGCTGTATAAAAAGACCATCCTTTCATTTTAGGATGCATATCTCCCTTCTTCAAGTGTAGCGCATCCCCCGGATTGTCATACACCAATGTTTCATCATCTTTCGGCAATATCCTCTCTACCTCTTCTCCATCGGGATAGGGAACAAACTTACCGGTAGCTTTCAGAATAGGCATAGTGGCATGTTGAGCTCTCAGATAGTCACTCAAAACCTTTGCCAGCTCCTTCACTTTATCCGGATAGCGTGCAGACAAATCATGCTTTTCGGAAATATCATCGTTCAAGTTGTATAGACAACTGCTACCGGTTTCGTAATAATGAATTAATTTCCAGTCACCTTTCACAACGGCACTTTGCGGAGCACCAATCGTTTGTATTCTCTCACCCCAATTATTCGGATAATGGAAAAATAAAGCACGTTCTTTTTCTCCTGTCTGTCCCTTCACCTGCGCCATAAAGCTCTGCCCGTCAATCTGCTGTGGTGTCTGGTAATCATGTACTCCAGCTATTTCCAACAGAGTCGGGAAGAAATCTTCAATAATGACCGGGGTATCATTCATAGTTGAGGGGGGCGTTACATTCGGATAATAGACGAGCATCGGTTCGCGAATTCCTCCTTCTTTCAAGGAACCTTTTCCTTCACTCAGTGGAGCATTTTTATCCGCACGGCCTATTGTATAACCACCATTATCCGACATGAAAATAATAACTGTATGATCTGCAATGCCTTTCCGGTCTACATAGTCCATCAAATCTCCCAAGCTCTTGTCCATACCCTCCACCAAGGCAGCATACTGCGCCTCTTTATGCGGAAGCCCTTTATCCATATACTTCTGATAGAAACGTTTATCTGTCCCGAAAGGCGCATGTACGGCATAATGACTCATATAGAGGAAAAAAGGTTTAGACTGGTCAAGAGCCTTATCCATAAGCCCTTTTGCCTCCAACGTCAAAGCCTCAGTAAGGAAAGTATCTGTTCCATGATACTTTTCCAAATCGGGCACAGCCCATATCGCTGCCCATTCCGGCTTGCCGGAAGCACCATATCCTTCTTCTCCCAGATAGCTGCCCATAGCACCGGCTGCATGACCGGCTATGTTATAATCGAAGCCGATAATCAATGGATCGGCAGCAGGCGTATCTATCGAACCGAAATGAGCTTTACCTACCATCATAGTAGTATATCCATTTTCACGAAGCAATTGTGGCAGACACTTCGCATAAAAAGAATGTTCCACCCCGGGTTCAGGACACAGACCATTATAATTCCATGCCTCAAAATCCAGTATCTCATTTTTCCGGTCGGTCGGTGTATCTTTCTTCAACGTCCAGTTCGTTACTTTATGCTGGGCAGCGTTTGCTCCCGTAAATAAGCTGACACGTGAAGGAGAACTGATGGGGCATGCATAAGCGTGCGTAAACCTGACACCTTTCTTTGCTAGACGCTCCATATTGGGTGTTTCATAAATATGATTCAGTTCAGTGGTATCATTCCAGAACGGTAAGGCAGTATCTTGCCATCCCATGTCATCCACCAGAAAAAGAATAATATTAGGCTTTTGCTGAGCTATGGCATTACCTGAAAGCAATGCCATAGCGGCTATAGAGAGTATCGAATTCTTCATAACACTACTTTGTCAGGATACCGACTTCACCGACCGTTACAACATTCTTATTATTTATCTCCGACAATGGTTCCAGCTTGAAATAACGGGCAGGATATGTTTTGCCAAACCGTACAAAATAAGGCACAGGATTGTGCATGATATTACTGAATTCACCACTTGCCTCACATTTAGTCCACAACTGTCCGTCAAGGCTCACATAGAAAGCATATTTATAGATAATTCCCGTCAAATCCTCTCCTATGGAAGGAGCATAACTGAAGCCACTTACTTCAACTTTATCCCCCATATCAACAACCAATGGCGTAAGTGCAGAAGCACACCAAACCGTTTTCCGATCCCCATCAATAGCCTTACGGGAATCTGCATTGCCACCAACCACCTGCCATCCATCGACAGGTACATCGCTGAGTTGTATTTCTTCATTCTTATCTGCAAGAGGTTCTGCATAGAAAAGACCGACCGCAGCAACATTAGCCACACCACGGGCAGAGCGAATGGTTACACGAATACGCTCCGGATGAGTATCAGAGAAACGTACAAGACGCTTATATCCTACTGTTGTGCCTTCTGCCATATGAATCCAGGAACCATCTTTATACGCTTCTACAAGGAAACTTTCAATACGTTGTCCTTTGGAGATATCTTCCTGAATCATGAAAGCATTCACCAACGCATCTTTCTGTATATCATATTGACGGACTGTACCGGAAGCTCCATGCCATGCCTCGTTTCCTTTCAGCACATAATTACGTGCAAAAGTTTTCTTTAAATAACTGGAAAATTCTTTCAGCCGCTGCACATCATTTTCATTGATCAGCCCACGAAGGTCGGGCGGAATATTCAATAATAGAACGGAATTATAACCTACTGATTTGAAATAAATATCCGTCAGATGATTTAAAGACTTCACCTGCCTATTCTGATCGGCATGATAAAACCAACCCGGACGGATGGAAACATCCACCTCAGAAGGATACCAGAAAAGTTCGGTAGCGCGAGCCACTATATCACGTCCGCCTAAGTCCTTTGCCTTGCCGAAGATACCCAATTCTTTATTCTGTTCGCCGGAACGGGGATAGATACCCGGAGTCAGAGCTGTAGCACTCCATTCTGTTTCACGACCGATACCTTTTTCATTGCCTACCCAACGAACGTCATCACCCATGATAGCAGTAACTGCTTTAGGTTGCAGGCGGCGGATGGTGCGCAGAATGGCATCCCAGTCATAGATTTGTTTTTTGCCGTTAGGACCTTCACCGTTGGCACCGTCAAACCACACTTCATGGACTTCACCGTAATTGGTGAGCAATTCGGTCAGTTGCTCGATGAAAAACTGGTTGTAGGCAGGGGAATCACCATAGCAAGAGGCATTACGATCCCAAGGGGAGAGGTAAACTCCAAATTTGATGCCATACTTCTTGCAAGCATCGCGCAATTCACGTACCACGTCTCCCTTTCCATCTTTCCAAGAGGAAGAGGCCACGGAGTGACGGGTCGTTTTGGTAGGCCAGAGACAGAAGCCATCGTGATGTTTGGCAGTGATGATGGCCATCTTGAAACCGGATTCTTTAAGAGTCCTCACCCATTGTTCGCAGTCCAGCGAGGTAGGATTAAAGATGGCAGGATCTTCAGTACCATCTCCCCACTCTCGTCCGGTGAAAGTATTTACACCGAAATGCAGGAAAGCGGTCAGTTCCATACGCTGCCACTCCAGTTGTTGGGGAGTGGGTACAAGGCGTGAAGCCATTTCTATCTTTTCCGCAGCTGTAGCGTCAGCGGGAAAAGCAACGTGCTTTTCATAATAAGTTTCTTGTGCCTGCAATCCGGAAAGGATTGTAAGACTGAGAACTGTAGTTAGAATCAGGTTTTTCATGCTATCTTATGTTATAGGTTTCGATCTATTTCAAAGGACGGATTGTAAACCGGAATGTGTAATCCTGCACAGGTACACGATACTGCGGCAACGCTCCAGGACCACAGGTAGCCGTACCGACTCCTGCCTGTGCGGCATCCAGATGAACAGTTATCACTCCTTCGCGCCGTAGTTGATTGATATGCGTTGCCGCATCCAGATTCTCATCCGTAAAAGGAACCACACTAAATTGGAACGAGGTATCGGAACGGAATGCCAGCCCCTCACCTGCCTCATCAGCAAGTTGCATCCAACGGACATCCGTACGGTTACCCGTTGCCTGCGGACGAACATAATAGTGAAACATACGCTCCACATCAGTGTGATAAATACCTATTTTACCGGATTGGTTACGATCCATATAAGTTTCATGGTCTCCACGCCCCAGATAAGACACCTGACTGTAAGTATCGGGCATTTCAAAAGTAAGCCCTACACGCGCCAGTGAAGAGATAACGGTGGTATCCGGCACGAAATGTGTCTGTATATCCAATTCGCCGTTTTTCTTTAATGTATAGACGAAAGAAGCGGTTCCCACTTTTTCACCACGGACATTCAATAACTCCACTTCGGCACGTCCGCCACGGGTAGAGGTCTTCACGGTAAGGGCACGCTGTGTCAACTGATCCAACCCGGCTTTCTTCCAAGCTTTGGCTCCTCCTACTTTTTCACGGTTATCATTATCCGTCACCGGACGATAGAGGCTCAATGTAACAGGGGAAAACAGTAATTCTTTCCTATTATAAATATAAGAGCGAAGCGCCCCTGTTGCCGGATCTATATTCATTTCCACCTTACCCGAAAGTTTAGTTTCCGGAGTCCGGTAGTTCTTATTACCCGAAAGAACAAACTGATCATAGGCTACCTCGTAATCCGTATTAATAAACGGAGCAGCATCCACAGGCGTCCAACTTAAGTTCAGATAAGCTTCACGAACATCAGAAGGTAAACGTACAGCACCCAGCGTAACTTCAACGGTGGCGTGCGGAGCAGCATCTACCCGACGAGTACCGTCAGCAATCACTTTCCCATGATCACCTACCACCTGCCAGTGTAAGATATAAGCATTGAGATTCGTAAAATCATACCAATTCTTTATATTTAAAGTCAGGTTACTCTTATCAACTAGTGTAGCCTTTATATATTGATATGCTTTCTTCACTTCCAGCAAATGCGGATGAGGTTCGCGGACGGCATTCACCAGACCATTGCAGCAGAAGTTTCCAAAACTGGGTACATTCTTCGGACCATAATCGCCACCGTAAGTCCAATACCAACGACCATCGGCATCTATTTCACGGAAAGACTGATCTACCCAATCCCAGATACAACCGCCCTGCACTATAGGTTCTGTTTCGAAAACATCCATGTATTCTTTCAATCCGCCTCCACTATTGCCCATAGCATGCAGATATTCAGTCATGATGAAAGGACGATATACTTTCGGTTCTATCTGGCGGGCATAGACCAGCAATTCTTCCACACTGCGGTACATACGACAGTAGATATCCGTATTATAATTCTGTTCGGCACGCTCGTATTGTATAGGACGGGTGGTTTCAACGGACTTCATCCAGTCGTATGTCCGTTCAAAGTTGATTCCGTTACCCGCTTCGTTGCCCAACGACCAGATCACGATACCCGGATGGTTCTTGGCACGCTCGTACATACGCTGTGTACGGTCCATGTGTGCAGGTAGCCAGGTGCTATCCTTTGCCAATGAAGCCGAGCCATACCCCATGCCATGCGATTCGATGTTTGCTTCATCTATCACATAAAGGCCGTAGCGGTCGCAGAGTTGATACCAGTACGGATGTGTCGGATAATGCGAGTTGCGCACAGTATTCAGATTATGTTGTTTCATCAGGCGAATGTCTTCTTCCATCAGTTCTTTGCTGACAGTACGTCCCAACTGTGAGTGTTCATGCCGGTTAGCACCTTTTACCAATACAGGTACCCCGTTGATACAGAAACGGCCATCCTTGATTTCGGAAGTACGGAAACCGACTTTGCAACCAGTCAGGTGTGTTATATGTCCTGCATCATCTTTCAACGCCAATATCAATGTATAAAGATTCGGGTGTTCTGCACTCCAACGTTTTACATCAGGAAGGGATTGTTCGTCAAAGGTAATAAAATTACTCAAACCACGGCTCTTGACCGGTATTTCATTTTGTAATATTGTCTTTCCGGCAGCATCTTCCAGACTATATGCCAAAGCAGACACACCAGTCGCACCTCCTTCAACAGTTACATCAAGGCCGAAAAGACCCTCCTTATACTCTTTCTTATCCAAAGAAGAAGTCACTTTATAATCAGCTATAAACTGGCGTGGAGTACTGTAAAGATATACATCCCGTTCAATACCACTCAACCGCCACATATCCTGACACTCCAGATAGGAACCAGCACTCCAGCGATATACTTCAAGTGCCACAGTATTTTCTCCTTCCTGTACATAGTCCGTGATATCCCATTCGGCAGGAGTCTTTGAACCTTGATTATAACCCAGCATATGTCCGTTCACCCAGATATAATAGAAAGAGATCACACCCTCACAGCAAATCACGATGCGACGGTCTTTCCAGTCAGCAGGAACCGTGAACGTACGACGATAAGAACCTACTTCGTTCTCTGCATAAGGTACCAGCGGCGGATTCTTTTTGAAGTTGAACAGAGGATCATCAAATTCATAAGTTTCATTCACATAAATAGCCATACCATATCCCTGACGTTCCCAGTTGCCGGGTACATCGATATCTGCCCATCCGCCCGTATAAAACGAAGGTTTATAAAACTCTTTCGGACGATGATCGGGATTTTTCACCCAATGGAATTTCCATTTACCGTTCAGACTCATATAGTAAGGTGATTGCTCATAATTGCCTTCACCCACAGCATCAGCATTCGCATAAGGCCATATATAAGTATGTGGTGCCAGTTTGTTTTTTCCGATGGCATACTGGCTCTGCCATTCCGGCTGCGCCACAACAAGCACGGGAAATGAATATAGGGCTATCAAACTCAAAAGTATCTGCTTTATCATAATATGTCTTTACTCTACTATAATTTCATCGAAATATATCCGTGCTTCCTGTCCCGGTCGTACATGAGTGAAAGGACAATCGCCTGCCCCGTATGCCACAACACGGACATAACGTGCTTTCTCTCCCACCTCAAACGAAATATCCTCGCGGAAAATACCTTCACGGAAGATGTCATTCTTCGTGTAAGTTCGTTCGGAGACTTTGCGGAAGTCCGCACCATCTGTCGAAATCAGAATTTCTATCCTTGCAGGCTTGTGCACCGCCATACCGTAATTGGTGATAGAACCCAGCGTCAATCGGTTCACGGTTTCGGGCTTCTTCAGATCGAGGGTGAAAGAGACGGTATCATTCTTCATCCATGAACACCATTCGGAGTCGGTATATTTCAGGCTTCCACGCACACCATTCACCAGCAGACCGATGTTGTCGGCACCAATGCTCTTTATAGCCTTTGCCGTTGTCGGATTCCAAACAACAGGCAGTTCCAGCGTTTGTCCCATTTGCTTTCCAGATGCAAAGGTGGCAGCTTTTATTGTTTTTGTACCCGTGAGCATCAATGGCCGGGTATAGAGGGCGGACTGTACTGTGGGCATAGTGCCATCCGTTGTGTAGCGTACCTCTACATCCGGACGGATGCAATCCAGTTGCACTTGCAGGCGGCCATCTTTTGGCGTTACCGTATGCTGTATGTTGTACATAGAACGGGCATAAACAATTCCTTTCGCTGTAAGATGTTCATTGAAACGATCCAAAGCTTTCAGATATGATTTCCAGTTCTTACGTTCCGGTTTTGTCCAAGCGACCTCGGCCAATGCAGACAAACGGGGGAACAACAAATAATCCACATCGGCAGGAGTATTGCAAAACTCCGTCCACATACAAGCCTGCACTCCCATTAATAAAGATACGGTTTGCTTTGTCCAGTCTTTTTGTATCGGTTCGTAGTCGTACACATCTTTCAACGTATTGTTTCCAAAGTACGTCACCGGTTCAAACCATTGCGGCCCCTGATAGCGGATGAGATACATAATCCTTGCGGGCGTCATGATAATGCGATGCCCCAGTTCGGCAGCTTTCATCGCAGCCTGTCCGTAACCCTGCCATCCCTGAATGATAAAACCTTCCGGGATAGTAGCGTTCGTCAACTCATCCCAGCCTATCACCTCACGACCTTTGCTCTGTACATAACGAGCCATACGCCCCATAAAGTAACCTTGCAGTTCTTCTTCATTCTCTAATTTCTCCTGTTTCATCCGCGCCTGGCACAAAGGGCATGCTTCCCAATGCGTCTTCCGAGCCTCATCTCCACCCAAGTGGATATACTTTGAAGGGAAAAGTTCAAGTACTTCGTCCAGCACATCCTGCAAGAAAGTGAACACACTGTCATTTCCTGCACAGTAGATAACATCGGCATTCATTCCACCCAAACCGGGCAACACACCGATATATTTATTTACCACCGGACACGCCAATAGCGGATAGGCAGCCAATGCGGCATTGCTGTGCGCTGGCATTTCTATCTCAGGAATTACTTCGATATGGCGTTCTTGGGCATAAGCCACTATCTCGCGGATATCATCCTGTGTATAATATCCCTTTTCTACCGTAGGTTCACCCTGACGGGGATTGCGGCGTTCCGAAAAATTCTTGCCCGGTCGTTCCACCCGGCGGGAACCTATCTCTGTAAGTTCGGGATATTTCTTGATCTCGATGCGCCAGCCATTATCATCCGTCAGATGGAAATGCAATGTATTCAGTTTAAGCATTGCCATACAGTCGATGATGCGCAACAGATTCTCCTTAGGAGAGAAGAACCGTGCCACGTCCACCAATAACCCGCGATAACCGAAACGGGGCTGATCGGTGATAGTAACAGCCGGAATAATCCAGTTGATGCCCGTCACAACTTGTCCGCCTTCGATGGCGGCAGGCAGCAATTGGCGGATACTCTGCAGGGCATAGAAGAATCCCTGCACGCCAGCAGCATGAATGTTTATTCTTTTGGATGTAATTTCCAGTTTATAGGCTTCTTCCTTCAAACCGACATCTGTCGTCAGGCAGATGTCTCCTTTTTTATTTCCCACCTTTATGCGGGGGGTAAAGCCTGCCGCACGGGTGAGTAATTCGGTAAACCGGCGTACCTCTACTGCTTGTTCTTCGTTCTCCACAGCAAAGGTTGTTTTTGCGGAGAAGTGAAAGTTACCCGTGCCCGGCACTATACTGACCGGGCAGGGAACTAAAGAAACGGGTTGTGTCAAGTTATCAGCCTGGATGTTCGCCGCCATCAGAAGCAGGAAGCATACCAGTGTGTGAATAGTTCTATATCTCATAAGGTCTTTTATTATTAGATATGTGAATCAGGGGTTAAAATCACTCTTTGTCCCTCTCGGGTGAAAAGCGTACAGGATCGTTGTATTGTTCCTGCAATGCGGTTAGTTGCGCTTTCAGGTCTTTGATGATTTCTTCCGTTCCCGGTTGTCCGTAGATGTTACGCATCTCCGTGGGATCGGCCTGTAAGTCGTACAGCTCCCATTCATCAATATCATTATAGAAATGGATCAGCTTGTAACGGTCGGTGCGTACTCCATAATGGCGTTTCACCATGTGCTCGGCAGGATATTCATAGAAATGATAGTACAAAACTTTCCGCCAGTCGGCTGGTTTCTCGCCTTTCAGCAACGGTACCAAGGAAATGCCTTGAATATCTTCCGGTACTTTCACTCCGGCAAGTTCAAGGAAGGTAGGTGCGTAGTCAATGTTCTGCACCATTTCATTGATATCCCCTTTAGCCCGGAAGTCTTTCGGCAGACGCATAATCAACGGGGTACGCATGGACTCTTCATACATGAAGCGCTTGTCGAACCAGCCGTGCTCGCCCATATAGAAGCCTTGGTCGGAGGTATAAACCACGAGCGTATTATCATCCAGTCCTTTCTCTTTCAGATAGTCCAGCACACGCCCCACATTGTCATCCAGAGACTTCACGGTTTTCATATAGTCGCGTATGTAACGCTGGAACTTCCAGTTGGCGAGTTCTTTGCCTTGTGGGTTCTTCTTATAAAAATCATCAATGATAGGCCCGTAGAATTTGTCCCATGCGGCACGCTGTCCTTCATCCATGCGACCGATGTATTTCTCATAAAGAGATTTCAACCGGGTTTCTTTGTCCGGGCGCAGCATCTTGAGGTCGTAAATCATATCCATATCTTTCGCAATGCTCATCTCCTGTGCCGCAGCGGCGGGACGCCCTTCATAATCATCAAAGAAGTTATCCGGCAGGGGGAAAGTCTTGTCTTCATACAGTGCCAGATTGCAGGTATCTGCCAGCCAGTTACGGTGAATGGCCTTGTGGTGGATCAGGATACAGAACGGTTTGTCCTTATCCCGTTGGTTCTCCATCCAGTCGATGGCGTCATCGGTGATGAGGTTCGTTACATAACCATGTTTCTGTATCGTGTCATTATCTTGGGTGATGAAGTCCGGGTTATAATAATCGCCCTGTCCGGGCACAATCTCCCAATAGTTAAAACCGGTAGGCAGGCTCTCGAGATGCCATTTGCCAATGAGGGCCGTTTCATAACCGACTTGTTGCAAGAGTTTGGGGAATGTCTGCTGCGAAGCGTCGAACACGCAAGTGGTATTGTCGTAGAATTTATTGGCACAACTGTGCTTGCCGGTAATCATGCAGGCACGGCTGGGTCCGCTCAATGAGTTGGCAACAAAACTGTTGGTGAAGCGTACTCCATCGGCAGCAATGCGGTCCAGGTTCGGTGTTTCCATATAACGATGGTCATAACAGCTCATCATCTGGGCTGTGTGGTCATCCGTCATGATGTATACGATGTTATATTGCTTCTGCTCTTCAGCCTTCTTTTGGGCAGAGCAGGAAGCCAAGGATGCCACGGCGGCGGCACCGGTCAGGGAATAGAGTAATCCTGATTGTAAGTTTTTCATGGTCGGAAATCTTTAGTAGTTTAATTACCCGATTAAAAACAGCAAAGACAAAGCCGGAGGCAGAGCAGACAAGATACGCTGCCTGCTTCCGGAATGTTAGGTTATATCAACCTATTGAAAAAACAATTCGTCACATTAAAAATAACCGAAGTTATTATCCGTGTAGTCCAAAGCCGAGTTCGTATCAATTTCCTCTTTCGGTATCGGCAACAGCAGGTTTTTCTTCAGGAAGTCCGGATCATTTAGGTCTCCATTATTAAAAATACGTTCTCCCCAATTACCATTACCCTGCGGATTTTTGGCTACACTCTCCTTGATGATACCATGATTATTATTCAATTCCAGTGCTTTCTTAAAGAACTCGGTACCCCGCATACGCATATTCTGATACATCTCCGGTTCACCGGCTCCTTCCAGTAAACGCTCAAAGAAGATTTTCTCACGTATTTGTTCTTTTGTCAAGCTAGAGTCCCATCTTGCAGGTTGGGCAGAAACAGTAGTGCCTGAACGACGAGCTCTTGCCAACACTTCATCTACCAAATCTATCGCTTTACCCTTATCACCCAATTCATTATAAACATCTGCCATCATCAGTAGTAAATCCGCATAGCGATAAATAATCAAGTTCTTATGGCTATTATTTCCACTCTGCTCCGGATCAAATGCTTTCTTATAGTAAGGCCATGACTGCGTGTTAACAGAAGGTTTCTGTGTACAGTTTTCAATAAAGCCTTTCAAACCTTTCTGATAACCGGTAGTGGCATCGCCAATGATGGCATTAATCTCTTCTATAGTAGGAGATGCCGGATTAGCAAATTTCTCATAAGGCAATTTGGCAACATACAGTTTAACCTTTTTCCAACCAGCAGGTATTTCTTCTCCCGGTATAGTATAGGTAAAATAGGGATAAGAATAACCGGAGTCACGCGGAGTTGCAATCGGTTCTTCCAGAGGTTTCGGACCTTGTCCCACACCTTTATAAGTTTTCCAGTTAGACAAATAAGAAACTTCAATACGGGGATCACCCGGATACGTAGCCATAAAGTAATCAAGCAACACTTTAGAAGCACGGATTCGTCCGAAACTCTGCCCATTAGTTGCACCAGCCGGCGCAATCAGCCAACTCCCTCTATTGCGTGTACTGGACCCAGCCAAAGCAAAATTGAGCTGAAAGATAGCCTCTTTTGAGCCTTGCACATAGTTGGCAAATAAATTGCCAAACTTCTGTTCCAATGCATATTTGCCATATACCTCATCAAAACAAGCTTTTGCTTGTGCCCATGCTCCTTCATCTCCCTGACAAGCTAAAGTATAATACAACTTACCCAAATATGCTTTTGCAGCATACTTGTTTGCAAAGCCGTCATCAGATGTTTCCGGCAAATTTTCATAAGCAAACTCCCAGTCTGTACGCACTTGTTCATAGACTGTCGCTCTTGGAGAACGAGGTATTTCCAGCGCATCATGAGCAGAAGGAGTAGTCTTCAATGGGACATCTCCGTAAACGACTGCCAAATTGTAGTAAGCCAATGCACGTAAGAAACGGGCTTCCGCCTCCATTTTAGTTTTTATCGCTCCATCCAAAGGACTTCCTTCAACATTTGCAACAAAAGCATTCACCTCACCTATCACCTTATACATACCTTTCCATGCCATGCCGTTGAGGGTTTCATCAATTGGTTTTCCCTTCATAGATGCCAACAAATCTGCCGATGATCCATTCGTCTGAGGATAGCCAAAGCCACTATATCCCATCATAACCTCTTGCCATGCTTGTCCATAAGCATTATCAGCACTCATATAACCATAGCATCCTAAAAGAGCACGCTGTGCATTCTCTGCCGTACTGAATTGGTTCTTCGAGTTCACTGTATACTGGGGGTCTTCGTCCAGCCATGATTCACAAGCACTAAATGACAACGCACCTGCAACTAATAATATATATTTAAATTTCTTCATATCTCAATCAAATTTATCAGTTAACCACTTAGAAAGTAACATTTAATCCAAACACAAATGAACGCATGCTCGGGAAAGCATTCATATCGATACCCGGGCGAAGGCCTTCAAATGCGAAACTATTGATTTCAGGATCATAGCCGCTATAGCTAGTGATAACGAAAGCATTTTTCACAGAAGCAAACACACTTGTATTCTCAAATCCTATCTTCTTCATCCAAGTTTTAGGCAATACATAATTCAAGGTAATATCAGAGCAACGCAGGAAGCTTCCATCTTCAATATAACGGTCATAAACCACATTCTTTATATTCGTTGTAGCAGCAGGGTAAAGGTTAGAATGATTGGCTTCCGTCCACATACCCTGATAGGCCTCACGAGTTAGATTACCTGCTTGTTTAGATGGCGTATAGTAACGAATATTCGAGTTCAGGATGTCATTACCATATACACCGTTAAAGGTAGCAGACAAAGAAATATCTTTCCAGGTAATACGGGTATTGAAGCCATAGGTAAAGTCAGGATTCGGATCACCGAGCATGTCTTTATCCTTTTCGTCTACCACACCATCTTCATTCATATCAATACATTTAATACTACCGGGGGTCATATCATTGGCAGTAGAACTCTTATAAGTTTTAGTAGTACCATCAGCCGCAATATAAGACACCTCACCATTTACAATATCTTCCGGTTGAATGATTCCCTGCGTTTTATAACCATAAAATATACCCGGAGCCATACCTGCTATAAACAAATTTGCAATGCCAAAATGGTCACTAATAGCTGCACCTTCATAACCACGCACGTTTTTCAGCATACCGAAATCAGTTGGTTCAAATCCTAGGTCTCCAATTTTAGACTTATTGAAACCGATATTGGCACCAAGGCTCCAACTCCATCCTTTGGAATTACGCAGAATTTCTCCATCCAAAGAAAACTCAATACCCTTATTTGTCAAAGAACCTTGGTTCACCATTACATTGGCAAACCCACTGGAAGCCGGTAAATTACGTTTTATCAGCAAATCTGTTGTTTTCTTTGTATACACATCCACCGTACCGGAAAGGCGTCCATTGAAGAATCCAAAATCGATACCTGCATTCCATGAAGAAGTACGTTCCCATTTCAAACCATCATTCTGCAAATTACTTACAGCCATTGCCAATAAACGGTCACCCGTAGCCTGAGCATAATCTATAATCTGCGAATAATCAGAGAATGTGGCATAAGGATCAATTCCTTGATTACCCGTCACACCATAACCAGCACGTACTTTCAGTTGGCTCAACCATTTAATATCTTTAACGAATTCTTCCTGTTCAATGCGCCATGCAGCTGAGAAAGAAGGGAAATAAGACCAACGCTTACCTTTTTTGAACTTACTTGAACCATCAGCACGTAAAGAGGCCGTCAACAGATATTTATCATAGGCAGAGAGATTCACACGATCCAGATAAGAAAGTAACTGATAATCTTTCTGAGTCGGCTGGTCATGTTTAATAATTGAAGCCAGATGCAAACCTTTCGTACGTAAATCGAAGTTAGAGAAACGGGTACCCTTTACATTCTTATTTAGGAAAGTATGGACATCATAAGTCAGACCGACCGTTGCATCCAAATGAATTTTCTTAGTCAGATCAACATTGTAATTCAGGATATTCTCAATACTATAGTTAGACTTATCTGTGTTGGAAACAGCCAATACGCCTTCATCATTAGCACCAATAGTCAATGTCATACCATACCAACGATTACGGTCATTAACAGAAACACCACCACCGGCACGAAGATTATAAGAGAAATGTTTGTTTATCTTCCAAAGCAAATCAGCACTTGCATTGAACTTCTTATCGTTTATGATGTCATCATAGTCATTCTTCCAACTATCCACGTTTGTCTTCGCATCCATATTATCCAGCAACGACGGATCATCCGATGGAGTACGATAGGGAGCAGTATCCAACACCGTACGCGCCAAAGAACCAGCAACACCTCCAGTTGTATTACCACCGGTCATCATATCATTTTGCTGTAATGAACCATTCATATTAAGGGTCAGTTTCACCGCCTTTGATAAGTTAGCTGTCAGATTCAAACGCAAGTCACCTTGCTTGATTCCTGTATTTTCTACAATACCTTTGATATTCTTGAAGTTTGCAGAAACATAATATTGCACAGCATCGGAACCACCACTGACAGAAGACGAATATATCTGAGACAAGGCAGAGCTATATGCTTCTTTCTGCCAGTCTACATAGTTAATCACCCTATAATTTGCCGGATTGGTAGGATCTGCCTTATAGCTGTCCAGATTCTCTCCATATACGTAACGCATTTCTCCGTTTGCCTGAGGATAATATTTTTCTTCGCCCGGATTCACTTTCATATTGGCATAAGTAGCAAATTCATTCAGATTAATCATATCATGCAGATTACGTGCATTTGCTATTGTAAAGTTGGCTGTTACATTCACTTTAGCCTTTCCTGCCTTACCTTTCTTTGTAGTAATAAGGATTACACCATTAGCACCGCGCGAACCATAAATAGCTGTTGCAGAAGCATCCTTCAACACTGTTATGTCTTCAATATCCGCTGGATTCAAGGCACTCAGCGGGTCCTGAGCAATCTGAAAGTCACTGCCACCCATTGCAGATGCTGCAAATTCACCTGTTGAAGATTGAGGAATATTGTCTATAACATATAGCGGCTGATTATCACCACGAAGAGAGTTGGCACCACGAATGGTCACGGATGTGGCTGCACCTGGAGTAGACATGGTTGCACTAACATTCAGACCTGCCACTTTTCCTTGCAAAAGATTATTTAAAGATGACGCTTTGGAAGCATCATTAGCATCAGGACGAAGACTTTTCGTGGCACCAGTCACATCACTCTTCTTTGCAGTACCGTAACCGACAACTACCACTTCATCCAACAACTGCGTATCATCTTTTAAAGATACATTGATTACAGTCTGATTTCCTACAGATATTTCCTGCGTTGCATAACCAATAAAAGAAAAAACTAATACTGATTTAGAGTTGGGGACATCAATCTTATAATTACCGTCAATATCGGTAATCGTTCCAAGCGATCCTCCTTTTACTTGTACATTGACACCGGGTACACCTTCATTGGTGCTGTCAATCACTTTACCTGTTACTTTGACGGATTGCTGTGCAAAAGCGGCAGCAGTAGTTGTCAAGCAGAGCAGACATGTTAGAAAAACATTAAATAGCTTCTGTCTCATAGAATTAAATTTAAATTAGTAAAGACTATTGTTAACATTTATTTCGATGCAAATGTAAAGCGAAACAGAAGGAGCACCGGTACAATAATCACTATTACTAAATCCAAAATTGACTACCTACAGCCCTCCTACAAGGGTATAGCCAATTTTGGAGCTAAAAATAGACAAAATTGGAGTTTCTTCCCATCAGATTCCTGCCTTTTGTTTTGTATGGTTCGATACAAAAGTTTATTTTTGTTCCAATCTTTGCACAACACCATGAGAAAAACCATGTTAACCACACTGATATTGTTCCTATTGTTACTCTTTCCGGATAAAGGAGCCAGCAATAAACAATATGCTTTCCAGCAGATTAGTACCCAGGACGGTCTGTCCTCTTCTGTTCGTTGCCTGGTAGTAAGCCACGACAAAGGATATGTATGGATCGGAACCAAGTCCGGTATAGGGCGTTTTGACGGTTACGAGCTAAGAAAATACTTATTGGGAAATATCACCCATATCATTGAAGACGAAGAACATACCATCTGGGCCATCACGCCGAAAGGACTCTTCCACTATAACTATCAGGAAGACACTTTCCTGCAAGCGCGCGATGAGGACCAGAACCCGGTAGTGGTGTCTTCTATCTGTCCCTGGACGGACGGAGTAATATTCGGAGGCAATGGAAGGCTATATAAATATGATTATGCCAATCACAAAATCAGATTCCTATGTCCGCTGACTCCCAACAGTCATTATAACATCACCAATCTGCAAAAATGGGACGACCGGACTCTGCTGTGCACCAGCCGTTGGAGCCATGCACTGCTCGTCGATATACCTACGGGACGGACTCACCCTGTTCCTTTTGAAAGTAATGAAATCATAACCAGCCTGATAGACAAAGACGGACATATATGGCTCGCCCCCTATCATCAGGGAGTGAAATGTTATGACCGCCAAGGTAAACTTTTACATTCCTATCACACCGGGAACTCCCTCCTGCAAACCAATGTAGTGCTTTCCCTGGCTGAGAACAACGGACAGATATGGATTGGAACAGACGGCTCAGGCATTTATATCCTGAATCCGGAGAATGATGAGATATCCACCATAGCCCACGCACCCGGTAATCCTTATTCCCTGCCGGTCAACTCCATCCTCTGCTTATATTCCGACTCAAACAACAACATGTGGGCAGGCAGTGTACGCGGCGGACTGATAAATATCAGGGAAGTGGGAATGAAGATATATTCGGATGCACTGCCAAGCACAGAATACGGACTGAGCGAAAAAGCAGTGCTAAGCATCTATCAGGGAGAAGAGAAGGATATATGGATAGGGACAGACGGCGGTGGAATCAACCGTTTCTACCCCGACAACAATAGATTCTACCATACAAAGTCTACTTGGGGAGACAAAATTTCCTCCATTACGGAAGTGGATAAAAGGCATCTGTTGGTTTCTTTGTTCAGTAAAGGATTATTCTTCTTTGATAAACACACCGAAGAGTACCGGCCATTGATTATCGTGAACGACAGCATCAACGCCCTCTTGTGCCAACGCGGGAAGGCTGTAAATGTCTTCCGGAATACTCCGGAAACAGTGCTGCTACTCTCTGAAATGCCTTATAGTTATCACATAGAGAAGAAAGAATTCACCCCTATTTCTTTAGATAAACCTACTCCGGTAGTCGTTGGTGCTATCTTGCCAATATGCCAGAATGGCCCCATCTCCTACTTGCACGACATCAAATGCATCTATCAGATAGACTCACGAATCAACCGGTTAGAAACTCTGTATCATTGCACCGGAGACACGATATTCAACTCCGTTTCCATCGATGAAAACGGCATTTTCTGGATAGGAAGCAACTATGGCCTCAGCCGGTATTCAGCAGAAAAGCACGAACATGTCAACATCCCCAACAACCTGATTAATGAAATCAACTCATTGATTTGTGATAAACGGGGACGTGTATGGATAGGGACGGATGGAAAACTGTTTGCCCACCTCATCCGTGAAGGAGAATTTATCCTATACGGAGAATCGGACGGTGTTATCCAGAACGAATATCTGGAGAAACCACGGCTGCTATCCGCAGAAGGGGACATTTATATGGGAGGAGTCAACGGCTTGCTTTGCATTGACAAACAACTGCCGGACGAAGATACAGTTCCTCCTGTTCTTGAGTTGGCCGACGTGGCTGTGGGCGGAGAACGAATGAATGCCTTTATAAAAAATGGACGCAGCCTGACTGTACAGGAACATAGCAAACCCATCTCTATCAAAATCATTGCCCATGACAGAGATATTTTTCGCAAGCCTATGTATCGGTATACCTTACGTGGCATGGATGGGCAAATCATGTACTCGTATCAACCGGAACTGACGTTCAACGGACTGCCGGCAAAAACATATCAGGTTTTAGCCTCATGCAGCACCCGTAGCGGCGGATGGACGGAAGACTACAGGATACTGGAATTGGTAGTGCTTCCACCGTGGTATAAGTCCGTCTGGTTTACTATCTGTTGCATCGCAGTAGTCTGCATAGGCCTTATATTGGCTTTCTTCTCCCTGTTGCGCCGCAAAGAGAACAAGCTGAAATGGGCGATGAAAGAGCACGAGCAGCAGGTATATGAAGAGAAAGTACGTTTTCTCATCAATATCAATCACGAACTTCGCACCCCGCTGACCTTGATACATGCACCACTGAAACAGCTATTGGGAACATTGTCGCCTGAAGATGAGAAGTATCCGGTAATACAAAGCATCAGCAGGCAATCGGGGCGCATGAAGAAACTGCTGGACATGGTGCTGAATGTACGAAAAATGGAAGTCGGGCAAAGTTCGCTGAATATCGAAAGCGTAGAACTAAATTCATGGATTGAACAACTCTTAGCTGACTTCAGACCGGAAGCCAACATGAAAGGCATTTCCATATCCTATACTCCTAATAAAGAGATAGACACCCTCTGTTTCGATAAGGAAAAGTGCAGCACTATCTTAACAAACCTACTAATCAACGCACTGAAATACAGTGATGAGAACAGTCTGATTGAGGTTTCTGCCGATTTATCGGAAGACAAAACCTGTGTCCGTATTTCCATCTCAGACCAAGGTCCGGGTTTAAAGGACATAGATATAAATAATCTGTTTATCCGGTTCTATCAGGGCAACAACAGTCGCCCCGGAACGGGCATCGGACTCTCCTACTCCAAAATCCTTACAGAACAACATGGCGGAAGTATCGGCGCTTACGATCATGGAGACTCTCCCGGTTCCACCTTCTGGTTCGAACTGCCACGGGATGCGCAACCGGGAAAAGTCACGCTGCAACCCCAGCCTTATCTGAATGAGTTATTAGCTCCTACCGAAGAGCTGGAAAGCATCCCGGACGGAAAGGAAGAAACCCAGGGCAACACCTTACTTATTGTAGATGACAATAAAGATTTGACCGATTACCTGTCCGATGCTCTCAAAAATAAATTCAAAAAGATATGGGTGGCTTATGATGGCGAAGAGGCTCTGCGCATCTGCCGTGAATCGCATCCGGATATTGTTGTCAGCGACATCCAGATGCCTCGCATGAACGGTTACAAATTATGCAAGCATATCAAAGAAGACCTGGAAATCAGTCATATTCCCGTTATTTTGCTCACAGCCCGCAATGATGAAGAGAGCAAGACATTCGGCTACAAAAATGGGGCAGATGCTTATCAGACCAAACCCTTTGAAGTCGATATTCTCTATACAATTATTCAAAGCCAGCTAAAAAACCGAGAGCGAATGCGGATGCGCTACTCCGGCACAGAGCCGCTTCCCCAACCTCAGGAAAGTACATTCAGCTCGGCTGACGAGAAATTCCTCAACCGGATGAATAAAACCATTTCCGATAATCTGGAGAATCCGCAAATGGGAGTACCGCTACTCTGCACAGAGCTGGGCATCAGCCGCGCTTCCCTCTACAACAAGCTGAAGGCACTGACCGGAATGGGGGCAAATGATTATATTACTAAGATCCGGATGGAAAAGGCTGTATGGTTACTTACACATAGCGCCCTCAGCATAAATGAGATAGCGGATCAGACAGGATTCTCTACATCACGCTACTTCAGTACGGTATTCAAACAGTATATGGGATGTTCGCCGACGCAGTATAAGGAGGAACACATGTGAAAAGGCTGTTATGTAGCGCAAACACAGCTACTTCATTGTTTCCGCATAGGTAGTTTTTTAGTTCAGAGTGCTTTATTTCTGAATAACCACAATTGTGAATCAACCGCTTCACAATTATGAGGCTCGTGCTTCACAGACGCGAAGCACGAATCCTACAGGCGTGCGCACCACTACAACACTGTATATCAATACAATAAACACATATAGTTTTCACAATGAACATAGGAGACTGACATCTACAATCCCTGTTTAGAAGAAACAAAAGTAGAGAAGAAACAGAGTAGTATCTAATGAAAAGCAAGGAATCCAGTATCTTTTATATCAAAAGAAGCAGAAAATGAGAAGATAAAGAATGAAAGGTTTTATACGAATATAAAGGGTAACGAAAACATAATCAGAGACATACATCTAATTAAGAGTGGTGTAGGCAAATTTACCTAACACCACTCTTTCCATTTGCTTCCACCATGCTCTATCACCGATGAATAGGGCAATACAGAGCATGGGTGTAAGCGTGTAGGTAAAAGTGAGGATAAACCCTGCGTAGCGCTGAACCTGAGTTCAAGTTATAAATGCGACAGCATTGAGAATGATATCAATACAGCAGGCCGAACATCCACAATGGAATACGGTTCTTATGTCCACACTCCACATCATCTACAGCCAAAAAGCTATCCGCTATGTCCTTAATCTGCTCAAAAGTTTTTCCCTTTCCACCCACCTCAAACAAATACTTACCATCTACAAGAAAATCACCTTTTTGAGGCATTATAGCGGAATATGCAGCATTTACCTGATTAAAAAAGAATGTTTCACGAAGATTTCCTTTATCTACTTTTGCGGTCAGTGCATACATCAAGTTTGTGTTATTAAGATATACCTTTTCTGGTTTTGACAGAGATTTATAGCTTTTAATCTCAGAAGTCAATAATTTCAAGAGCGCAGCCCGTTCCAAAGCATACAATAATTTTAAACCTACATCTCGCGTAGTTTCCAGTTCCTTACACAATTGGCTGATGTTGGGAGTAAAAGGAACACGTTCCGCCAAGATCATCAACATTTTCTTAGCCTTTTGCACCGTTGAATATTCTATTTCTTCTACTGCGGGAAGATCTGCATCAATGACGAGAGAAGCTACCTCCTGTAGCCGCAACATATAATCTTCTCCTGCTTCTTTATAGAAAGGATAATATCCATTCTTCAGGTATTTCTCAAATAATGGAAGGATCTTTATCGAAGACGTTATCTCCATGGCAGTTGCCACATGCCGACTGACAAGATCATCTAATGAAAGCGGAGCAAGAAATATTACACCTTCAAAAGCAAGATATTCCCGAAACGAAAGTCCGGACATCACATAAACGGTCTGCCGTCGGGATAAATCCACCTTTGAATTATCGATTTCCAACATAGACGAACCTGTATAAACAAGATATAAATCCGGATAGCTATCATATATATTCTTCAGAATTTGAGACCAGTCCGGATAACGATGCACCTCATCCAAGAATAAATGAGTTACTCCATGAGTATAAACATATTCTACAAGCTCCATCAAGGAATGGGTCTTGAACCATAAATCATCCAAAGAAATATAAAACGCATATCTACATCAGCAAACGTACACTTTATATACTGAAGCAACAAAGTTGTTTTACCCACTCCCCTTGAGCCCTTAATACCAATAAGGCGGGAGGTCCAATTTATATTCTCATATAAATACCGTTTATATTCTACCGAAACCTTAGACAGTTTACGATGATATATATTATAAAGTACTTCTACAACATTACTATCCATATCACTTCTTTATTTGTTGAACAAGCACAAATATAAGTTTTTTATGTTAGAAAGTAAAGAATAGAGTTGTTTTTCACTTTTTGAAAAGTGAAAAACAACTCTTCCCTATCCTTTTCCGCTCAAATCCGAAGCAAACTCCGGCAATGTAATCGGAAACATATCGTTAGGTCTGTGTTCCTGCCGGATAACTTCAAGCATCTTTTTTACAATATCCGGATGTTGCGCCGCTATATCAGTATCTTCGTGAATATCTTTTGAAAGGTCGTACAGATGGGGGGCTCCTTTCTTTACTACCAGCTTCCAGTCTCCCATACGGACTGCCATCTGGTCAGTTTCATGGAATTCCCAATAAAGAAAATCATGTTTCTGCTGTTTGTCGGCATTGCCTAATAAAGTAGGGGCAAAAGAAAGACCGTCGAAACAGTCACCTTCTAACTTCTTGTTGATATACTTCTTCGGAAAGCCTTTGTCATCTATTAACTCGCAAAATGTAGGCATGATGTCATAAAATGCTAACTGGTGGTCGTTTACCGAACCGGCGGAGATGCGTTCCGACCAGCGTACAATAAAAGGAATTCGGATACCACCTTCATAGCACTGTCGTTTCAGACCGCGCAGTTTTCCATCCCGTCCGAAGAACTCCGGGTCTGCTCCTCCCTCCTCGTGAGGTCCGTTGTCGCTGCTGAAAATGACGATGGTGTTCTTGTCCAGTCCTTTTTCTTTTAATTTCTCCATAACTTCGCCAACGTAGTAGTCCAAACGGGTAATCATACCGGCAAACTGGGCATGGGTATGTTCTGTGGCATTATAGCGACCACCTTTAACACCTCCCCAAGTTTTATCTCTGAAGAACTTCTTTTTATATTCTTTCAAGATGGAATCATTAGGTTGCACAAGTTCCGCATGTGGCAGGGTATAAGTGAAAAAGCCATAGAAAGGTTGTTCACCATCCTGTTTGTCCAGCCATTCCAGTGCCTTACCGTGGATCAGGTCTGCCGAATATTGGGTACGTTTCCTGTAGTCGTCACCAAACATCGGATAGTTGATATTATCTTCCATCAAGATGCGTACAACTGCTGTATCTCCTTCCTGCGTGCTGTATCTGTTCAGAAAATTGGGATAATATAAATGGGCCTGGAACTGACATATATAGCCATAGAATTCATCAACGCCCCGTTTATCCGGCGTGGAACAAGAACCTTCATAACCGCCTGCCCATTTGCCGAAGACTCCCGTTGTATAGCCGTTTTTCTTCATGATTTCAGGAAGAATGATATGGTTCTCATCATATGGCTCCTGACCGACAATGGTGAATTCATCATTCACCCCGTACTTTACGGTTGGTACTCCCTGCCAATACTCTTTGTTTCCACGCACATGAGTGTGCCCCGTATGCTGCCCCGTCATCAGCGAAGCACGGGAAGGGGCACTCACAGGACTACCGGCATAGGCTTGTGTAAATAGCATGCCTTCTGCCGCCATATGGTCAATATTAGGCGTTTGGATGTATTTCTGTCCATAACATCCCAAATCCCCGTATCCCATGTCGTCGCAGAGGATAAAAATTATGTTAGGTTTGGAATCCTTGTTTGCCGCATTGGCACACAAAGCAGCAGTAGCCAGCAGGCCTGTTCCTAAAGCTATACCTATATATTTCATTTAAATATGTTTTCTTTATTACTTCAATTTACTTTCGCTGCCGGCACAAGATAGCAACTTGTAGCCCGTGGCTTATAGCTCGTCACTTACTCACTTACTTTTCTCACCAAAATCTTCTTGTTGCTGCTCCACCTCTTTCAACTTTTGCGTATTCTGCTCTTTCAGCATCCTTTCCTGTTCCAACTCCACAGCCGATTTTACGGACATTCCATCAGACTGTAAAGAAGATGAACCGGCAATCAGTGCCGCATCTTTCTCCAAATAAACCAACGGATGGGCAGCAGGATAGCTTCCCAACTCCAAAACAGCACTTACAGGCATCTGCGAACCTTCAAACAACACACTTGCCGTCACCTTCATCTTGCCCGGTTTCAAGGTCGACTGTATCAGCACCGGAGCAGTCCCCCACTTCACAGGTGCGGGATTTGCCAATATGGAAGCATCTCCCAGAAGACGTCCTTCGCCTGCCACATGGAACTTCACATAATAATTATTCAAGCGCTTGATATTTCCATTTTTATCGGCAACAGCAGCCACCACTGTTACAAAGTCGGAACCATCGGCTTTCAGGTCAACTCCTTCATTATCTATCCAAAGCAGCAACTTTTCCGGACGACGAGCAGGATGCACTTCGTGCGTAGCAACCACTTTACCATCTATCAGCCCTTCGGCCAGCAAAAGCACATCCTCTTGCTTTTTCTGCCGGGACATGGCTTTGTCCATCTGGAAGTCATAAACATCCGGGAAAGTGATAACGGGTGAAGGCATACCGGCTTCTGTCAGTGGCTTGCTGTAAGTAGACACTTTCCCACCTCTCATGAAAGTTAGCCGTACTTCCTCGCAATTCGAATAAACAGTGACATCCTTACTTGAGAACGGAGTCATTTCATGAGCTATATAAACCATCGGACCAGTCTCGAAAAGGCGTTCCTGCTTCTCGGGCGAACGCTGTGCCTTGAACATATAGTACGAATACTTGGGCTGACGGAATACATCCATCAATCCACCATAAAATGGATCGGGATGATAACCACGCTGATGGTCGAACGAATGCCAGAGACAACCGCCCACGTGTTGCCGGGGAGTACAGTAAAGAGCATCATAGCAAGTATAAGTATAGGTAGGATTTGCATAATGCCGTGCTTGGATAAGCATAGGTTGTTCTCCCCAGTTGCGTGCTACACGACTGGGTGAGTTATGCGAGCTCCAATCATCCACATTGTCGCCCCACTCTCGGGTAAAATAGGTAATTTTAGGATCGGCATTCGGAGCACCCCAGGTTTTCCCATCAAAAGACGGATGAGTGAAAAGTACCGGGAAATATTCTTTACCACGCGCTCCGCTGTCGCAACCGGAATAACAATAAGGGTAAGGATATTCCTGATCGACCAGTTCACGGGTCTTCTTGGCAAAATCATCCGGATACCAGGTTTCATTCAGGATAGGTTCCCACAACCAGACACAAGCATGGTTACGGTCACGGCGTACCAGGTTACGTATATCACTATATACACGTTGTGCAAATTCAGGGGCATCATTCCAAAACTGCCAGCCCGGAGTATTGACAATTACAAACAGACCGAGTTCATCGCATGCATCCATGAAAGCCGGGTCTTGCGGACAATGGGCATTGCGGATCACCTTCATTCCGGCATCACGCAGTTTCTTTGCATCACGCCAGTGAATGCTGTTGGGGACTGCATTACCTACTACGGCAAAGTCCTGATGACGATTGGCACCGATCAACGGTTCTTCATAAGGTTTTCCGTTCAACCAGAAGCCATCCTTACCTTTAAATTCCACACTACGGATACCAATACGGCGACGGTAACCATCCACCACTTTTCCTTCGTGGTCACGAATGCGTACAATCAGATTATATAAAGTAGGAGTCTCCGGACTCCACAACAATGGATTCTTTACTGTGATTTTATCTTTTGAAGTAACAGCCTTACCCGGATGTATCTGTATTTTATCATTCAGGAACGCCACTTGAGTACCATCCGGTTGCTGCAATTCATATTCCACAACTCCCGTAAAAGGCTTACGACCATCATTACGTACATGAGCTTTCAACAATACTTCAGCCGAAGCATCCGATACCTTATCATAAGCCACAAACAGACCGCCACCTGCGACCTCATCCTCAAAGTTAGGGTCGGTGATAAAGACAGAATTATGAGCTATCAGCCAGCAATCACGGTAGATACCACCGAAGTAGGTAAAATCAAGAACATCCTGTGCCTTTCCGGGAGGATAAGACGGATCATCACTATTGTCCGCCCATACGGCAATCACATTATCCTCTCCCCATTTCAGAGCATCGGTCACATCTACTACCACTGGCAAGTAACCACCAAAATGTTCTTTCATCAATCGTCCGTTCACAAACACCTTGCCCTTCCCCATAATGGCTTCAAAATGCAGGAATAACTTCTTTCCTTTCAATGCATCTGCGGGAGTGAAGTGCTTACGATACCAAACCTCACCTTGGTAATTGATGCAACCGCTGGCTTCCGTAGGCAGGTATTCAATCCCATTAGGCAGGGAGACTACAGCCCATTCCGTATCATCAAAACTTATAGCCTCAGCACCGGCAACGCTTCCTTTATAAAAACGCCAGACCGGATTCATAGAAAACACTTCACGCCCGGAATTGGGTAATTCGAAGAAACCGGCAGTGGAAAACTCAGGTTGGTGAGACGCTTGTGCCTTACAACAAGGAATTAACAATAAAGCGATCAGGATAAAATGAATGATTCTCTTCATAAGGATAGTATTATTTTAAGTATATAGATTGGAGGCAATGACGATGTCTTTAGCATCCGATACAAAAATAGGGCAAAAACAAAAAACACTATTACAATAATCACTATTTTTAATCCAATTTTATCCAATCAGCCATTCATAGCCGGAATTCATTGACAGAATTTGCCCTTCATCCTACAAAGTAGAACTAACTATGGAAATCAACCAACTCCATACCAAAACCGTATCTGCACCATACTTGCTCCGTACCAAGTATAGTCCGGATACAAAACTAAGACTATAAAACCACCTCAATTCCCCACCCAAAAGGGCTTTCACCACTATGTTCATTATCAATGAAATAAACAATGAACAGGGTGTTGAAAACTTCTCTAAAAGTTTTTAGTTAAAACTTGTGGGGAATTGTGGGGAAATGTGTACTTTTACCGTCGCTTATTATAATAAGGTAGCATGATACGTTTTTTGGGCAATATAGAAGCGAAGACCGACGCTAAGGGACGTGTATTTATTCCCGCCGGTTTTCGGAGGCAACTGCAATCTGCTTCCGAAGAGAGACTCGTGCTGCGCAAAGACGTGTTCCAGGACTGCCTGGTACTCTATCCAGAAAGCGTTTGGTTCAAGACGCAAAACCAACTAAGGAAGCGCCTGAATAAATGGAACGCAAAACACCAAGAAATCTTCCGGCAATTTGTGAGCGATGCGGAAATCATGGTTCCCGATGGGAATGGACGCATCCTACTACCCAAACGCTATCTGCAAATGGCCGGCATACAGAGCGATGTACGTTTCATCGGTGTGGACAATACGATAGAAATCTGGGCGAAAGAGAAAACAGAACAACCCTTTATGAAGCCGGAAGAGTTTAGCGAAGCTTTGCAGGAAATCCTGGGAGACGAAGAGGATTGGGAAGAAGAGGAAGATGAGTGATTAACGATTAGCGATTAGGGATGAATGGGAAATGAAGAGTTGACATATCATGTACCGGTGTTGTTGATGCCGAGTGTGGACGGGATGAATATCCGACCGGATGGAACGTATGTAGACGTTACTTTCGGTGGCGGAGGACATTCACGGGAAATTCTGTCACGGCTGGGAGACGGCGGACGGTTGCTTGGATTCGACCAAGACGAGGATGCGGAACGGAACATTGTGGATAATCCCCACTTCATTTTTGTACGCAGCAACTTCCGATATCTGCACAATTTTCTACGTTATCACAACATTGAGGAAGTAGATTCAATACTGGCCGATTTAGGTGTATCCTCCCATCACTTCGATGACAGTGAAAGGGGATTTTCGTTCCGTTTTGACGGTGCATTAGACATGCGTATGAACAAGCGCGCAGGAGACACAGCCGCCGATATCATCAATACATATGATGAGGAACGGCTGGCTGACATCTTTTACCTATACGGTGAATTAAAGAACAGTCGCAAACTGGCATCTGTAATTGTGAAAGCACGTGCCGGACAGAAGATTACCACCATCGGTGAATTTCTGGAAATCATCAAACCGCTTTTCGGCCGCGAACGGGAAAAGAAAGAGTTAGCCAAAGTATTCCAGGCATTACGCATCGAAGTCAACCAGGAAATGGAAGCGCTGAAAGAGATGCTATATGCAGCAACCGAGGCTTTGAAACCGGGCGGACGATTGGTAGTAATCACCTACCATTCACTGGAAGACCGGATGGTAAAGAATATCATGAAAACCGGAAATGTGGAAGGTAAAATGGAAAAGGATTTCTTCGGAAATGTACAGACTCTATTCCGGTTGGTTAACAATAAAGTAATTGTACCGGACGATGCGGAAATAGAACGGAACCCGAGATCGAGAAGTGCAAAACTGAGAATAGCAGAGAAAAAGTGATGATAAGCTAATGAAAGATATGGAAGAAAAACAGGTAAACGAAAAAACAGAGAAAGCGAAAAAGGCCAAAAATCGCACATCTCTGAAAAACATTATCGGTGGTGACATTCTGGCTACGGATTTCTTTCGTCGCCAGACGAGGTTGCTCGTAATGATAATGCTGCTGATTATATTCTATATACACAATCGTTATGCTTGCCAGCAGCAAATGATAGAGATTGACAAACTGAAAAAAGAACTGATTGATATCAAATACGATGCTCTTACCCGTAGTTCGGAATTAATGGAACGGAGCCGGCAGTCACGTATTGAAGAGTATATTGCAAGTAAAGAGAGTGATTTGCAGACATCTACTCATCCACCGTATTTGATTAAGTAGTTATAGAATCATTAAATTGTAGACAGAGTTGGCAGTAAATAAGAAAAATATCATGACCCGCTACTTCTTCGTAGTCCTCGTAATGGGATTGCTGGGAATAGCTATTGTCGTTAAGGCCGCAGTCACCATGTTTGCGGAACGGCAGTACTGGCAGGATGTAGCCGACCGTTTCGTAAAAGAAAACGTAACGGTAAAGCCTAATCGTGGTAACATTCTTTCATCCGACGGCAAACTGATGGCAAGTTCCCTGCCCGAATATCGTATATACATGGACTTTAAGGCAGGAGGAGAAACCAAAGACACCATGCTGGTGAACCACATGAATGAAATATGTGAAGGGTTACATAAGATATTCCCTGATAAAAGTGCAGCTGAGTTCAAATCACACTTACAGAAAGGGCGCAAGAAAGGTAGCCGGAACTATCTGATTTATCCGAAACGTATTTCATACATCCAGTACAAAGAAGCCAAACGTCTGCCTGTTTTCAATCTGAACAAATACAAAGGCGGTTTCCACGAACAGGTATATAATCAGCGCAAAAAGCCATTCGGCTCCTTGGCAGCCCGTACGCTGGGTGACCTTTATGCAGATACTGCACAGGGAGCAAAGAATGGTATCGAACTGGCTTTTGACACTCTGTTGAAAGGACGTGACGGTATCACGCACCGCCAGAAAGTGATGAATAAATACCTGAACATCGTAGATATAGCTCCCGTAGACGGCTGCGACATTATCTCCACCCTCGATGTAGGCATGCAGGATATCTGCGAGAAAGCATTGGTGGATAAGTTGAAAGAAATCAATGCTACGGTAGGTGTAGCCATACTGATGGAAGTGGAAACAGGTGAAATCAAAGCTATCGTCAACATGATGAAAGCAGGCGACGGTAACTATTATGAGATGCGTAATAATGCCATTAGCGATATGATGGAACCGGGTTCTACATTCAAGACGGCTTCTATCATGGTGGCCCTTGAAGACGGGAAAATTACTCCGGAGACGGAAGTGGATACCGGAAACGGAGTAATGATGATGTACGGTAGTAAGATGAGGGATCATAACTGGCATCGCGGTGGCTATGGGAAGATCAATGTAACCCGTATCCTGGAAGTTTCTTCCAACGTCGGTGTTTCGTACCTCATTGACAAGCACTACAAGGATAATCCTCAAAAGTACGTAGACGGACTGAAGCGAATGAGTATTGACCAACCGCTAAATCTACAGATTTCAGGTGAAGGGAAACCGAATATAAAAGGTCCGAAAGAAAGATATTTCGCAAAGACAACTTTACCATGGATGAGTATCGGTTATGAAACTCAGGTTCCGCCGCTCAACATCCTTACTTTCTATAATGCCATTGCCAATAATGGCACGATGGTACGTCCTAAGTTTGTAAGGGCCGCGGTGAAAGACGGTGAAGTGATAAAAGAATATCCGACGGAAGTAATCAATCCGAAGATATGTTCCGACCGTACCTTGACACAAATCCGCGATATTTTGGAGAAAGTGGTATCACAAGGATTGGCAAAACCTGCCGGAAGCAAGCAATTCTCCGTAGCCGGAAAAACGGGTACGGCACAGGTATCCCAGGGTGTGGCAGGTTACAAGTCAGGACGAGTGAATTATTTGGTAAGTTTCTGCGGTTACTTCCCGGCAGAAGCACCGAAGTACAGTTGTATTGTCTCTATCCAGAAACCGGGACTTCCTGCCTCAGGTGGTCTGATGGCCGGTAGCGTATTCGGAAAGATTGCCGAAAGAGTGTATGCAAAAAATCTGCGGTTTGATATCCGCAGTGCAATAGATAGTACAAGCAATGTCATTCCTTCGGTAAAAGCAGGAGAAATGAATGAAGCATTGCAAGTGTTGGACGGGCTGAATGTTCCGGTACAAAAACAGTTTTCCCCTAAGAAAGGGAAAGAAGCATGGGGGCATACACAGGAGTCTCCCAATGCAGTTATACTGCAGGCCAGAGAAGAAGCAAGTTCAAATACAGTTCCCAACGTTATAGGAATGGGAGCAAAAGATGCTGTTTACTTATTGGAAAGTAAAGGACTGAAAGTAAGAATAAGCGGTATAGGAAAAGTAAAGAATCAATCGATACCGGGTGGTAACCGCGTTGTGAAAGGTCAAACAGTAGCTTTGACGCTCCGTTAAATGATAGGAATATACATTATATATAATAAGGTATGATATTAAGTGAATTACTGAAAGCAATACAACCGATACAAATCATCGGAAGTACGGAGACGGAAATAATGGGGGTAAATATCGACTCCCGCCTGGTGCAAGCCGGACATCTGTTCATGGCTATGCGCGGTACCCAGACTGACGGGCATGCTTACATTCCCGCTGCCATAGAGAAAGGCGCCGTCGCAGTGCTTTGCGAAGATGTGCCTGAAGAAAAGAAAGAAGACATCACCTACATCCAGGTGAAAGATAGTGAAGATGCAGTTGGTAAAATAGCCACTACTTTTTACGACGATCCAACCTCCAAAATGGAATTGGTTGGCGTAACTGGAACAAACGGAAAAACCACCATCGCCACCTTATTATATAATACGTTCCGCTATTTCGGTTACAAGGTAGGACTGATCTCTACTGTCTGCAACTATATAGATGATCAGGCAATCCCAACTGAGCATACAACCCCCGACCCCATCACCCTAAATCAGTTGTTGGGACAGATGGCAGACTCCGGATGCAAATATGTCTTCATGGAAGTAAGTTCACATTCCATTGCCCAGAAACGCATTAGTGGTCTACGCTTTGCAGGGGGCATCTTTACCAACCTGACACGTGACCACCTGGATTACCACAAGACTGTGGAGAACTACCTCAAGGCCAAGAAGAAGTTTTTCGATGATATGCCGAAAGGTGCTTTCAGTCTGACTAATCTGGATGACAAGAACGGACTCGTCATGACCCAGAACACACGTTCCAAAGTATATACTTATTCCTTGCGTAGCCTCAGCGACTTCAAGGGTAAAATATTGGAATCTCATTTTGAAGGGATGTTGCTCGACTTCAACAACCATGAACTGGCCGTACATTTCATTGGTCGTTTCAATGCTTCAAACTTGCTGGCAATATTCGGTGCAGCCGTATTGCTTGGAAAGAGAGAAGAAGACGTACTCGTTGCACTCAGTACCCTGCAGCCTGTGGCCGGACGCTTCGATGCTGTACGTTCACCTAAAGGCATCACTGCCATTGTGGACTATGCGCACACACCGGATGCCCTCATCAATGTTCTGAATGCCATTCATGGTGTACTCGAAGGAAAAGGAAAAATTATTACCGTAGTAGGTGCAGGCGGCAACCGGGATAAAGGGAAACGCCCCATCATGGCAAAAGAGGCGGCCAAAGCAAGTGATCGCGTCATCATTACTTCGGATAATCCCCGCTTTGAAGAGCCGCAAGATATCATCAATGATATGCTTGCCGGATTGGACAAAGACGACATGCAGAAGACTATCAGCATTGCCGACCGGCGCGAAGCTATCAAAACAGCATGCATGCTGGCGCAGCCCGGTGATGTTATTCTCGTAGCCGGAAAGGGTCATGAGAACTATCAGGAAATCAAAGGGGTTAAACATCATTTTGATGATAAAGAAGAGTTAAATAGAATTATGAATTGAGAATTATGAATTATGAATTACCATGCGGCACGCACACTGCGCAGTCTCATTCACAATTCATAATTCATAACTCATAATTAGAACAAACATGTTATATTACTTATTTCAATGGCTGGACAAATATAGCATTCCCGGTGCGGGCATGTTTGGCTATACATCATTCCGGGCTCTGATGGCAATCATTCTCGCATTGCTCATCTCGAGTATCTGGGGTGACCGTTTTATAAACTTACTCAAACGGAAACAAATTACAGAGACCCAACGTGATGCCAGTATCGACCCGTTCGGAGTGAACAAAGTGGGCGTACCAAGTATGGGAGGTGTCATTATTATTGTGGCCATTCTCATTCCATGCCTATTGCTGGGTAAACTGAGCAATGTCTATATGATATTGATGCTGATTACCACAGTATGGTTAGGGTCATTGGGCTTTGCCGATGATTACATCAAAATCTTCAAGAAAGACAAAGAAGGTTTGCACGGGAAATTCAAAATTATCGGTCAGGTAGGTTTGGGACTGATTGTGGGCTTGACACTTTACCTGAGTCCACAAGCAGTTATCCGCGAGAATATTGAGGTAAAGAAACCAGGACAGGAAATGGAGGTCATCCACGCGGGACAAGATATTAAGTCCACGCAGACTACGATTCCGTTCTTTAAGAGCAACAACCTGGATTACGCAGACTTTGTGGGTTTCTTAGGGGAGCATGCACAAACTGCTGGTTGGGTTTTATTCGTAATCATTACTATATTCGTAGTAACAGCAGTCAGCAATGGCGCCAATCTGAATGACGGAATGGACGGCATGGCAGCGGGAAACTCGGCAATCATAGGCTTGGCATTAGGTATTTTAGCCTATGTATCGAGCCATATTACGTATGCCAGTTACCTTAACATCATGTATATCCCCGGATCGGAGGAACTGGTAATTTTCATTTGTGCCTTTATCGGTGCATTAATCGGTTTCCTGTGGTACAATGCATATCCTGCACAGGTATTCATGGGCGATACTGGTAGTTTGACAATCGGTGGTATCATTGCCGTGTTTGCCATTATCATACACAAAGAGTTACTGATACCTATTCTTTGTGGAGTGTTCCTGGTAGAGAACTTGTCAGTCATCCTGCAACGATTCTATTACAAAGCCGGAAAGAGAAAGGGCGTTAAGCAAAGATTGTTCAAACGAACTCCCATTCACGACCATTTCCGTACTTCCATGAGTCTGATAGAACCGGGGTGTACAGTGAAGTTCACAACGCCGACCAAGCTGTTCCATGAATCAAAGATAACAGTCCGCTTCTGGATTGTGACGATTGTATTGGCAGCGATAACGATTATAACATTAAAGATAAGATAATAGAGCTACCAGCCGCGAGCTACAAGCTACAAGTGCTCGCTACTGGTTGCTGATAAATAACAAACTTGTAGCAACTACCAACTCCAGCCACTTACTGATAGCTTGTAGCTGGTAGCCTGTAACTTTAAAGAATATATGAGTAGAATTGTAGTATTAGGAGCCGGAGAGAGCGGTGCAGGTGCTGCCGTACTCGCCAAAGTGAAGGGTTTCGACACATTCGTATCCGACATGTCCGCCATCAAAGATAAATATAAGGAAGTGCTGGATAAGTACGGCATTGCTTGGGAAGAAGGACAGCATACGGAAGAATTGATTTTGAGTGCGGATGAAGTGGTGAAGAGTCCCGGTATTCCCAACGACGCTCCGATGATACTGAAACTGAAAGAGCAAGGTACGCCTGTTATCTCTGAGATAGAGTTTGCGGGACGCTATACCAATGCAAAAATGATATGTATTACCGGTTCAAATGGCAAGACCACTACCACCTCACTTATTTACCACATTTTCAAAAGTGCAGGTCTGAATGTGGGATTGGCTGGTAACATAGGTAAAAGTCTTGCCTTGCAGGTAGCCACAGACCAACATGATTATTATGTGATTGAGCTCAGCTCTTTCCAACTGGATAATATGTATAAGTTCCGTGCCAATATTGCCGTGCTGATGAACATCACACCCGATCATCTGGACCGTTACGACCATTGCATGCAGAATTATGTGGATGCCAAATTCCGCATCACACAGAACCAGACCCCTGAAGATGCTTTCATCTTCTGGAACGATGACCCCATCATCAAGCGGGAACTGGACAAGCATGGACTGCGAGCCCATCTTTATCCGTTCTCTGCAGTAAAAGAAGATGGAGCCATAGCTTATGTAGAAGACGGCGAGGTTGAAATCAACGAACCCATCGCCTTCAATATGGAGCAGGAGAAACTGGCCCTGCAGGGTACGCACAATTTATACAATTCTCTCGCCGCAGGTATCTCAGCCAATCTTGCCGGAATAGAGAAAGAATATATTCGTCGGGCATTGTCTGATTTTAAAGGTGTGGAACATCGCCTGGAAAAAGTTGCAACTGTACGTAGCGTGGAGTTTATCAATGACTCTAAAGCCACAAACGTAAATTCCTGTTGGTACGCCCTGCAGAGTATGAAGACGAAGACCGTGCTTATTCTGGGAGGAAAGGATAAAGGTAATGACTATACGGAAATAGAGGATTTAGTACGCGAAAAGTGTTCAGCCTTAGTCTATCTGGGATTGCACAATGAGAAGCTACATGACTTCTTTGATCGCATGGGATTGCCCGTCGCCGATGTACAAACCGGCATGAAGGACGCTGTAGACGCAGCATTCCGTCTGGCCCAAAAGGGTGAAACCGTATTACTCAGTCCTTGTTGTGCCAGTTTCGACCTTTTCAGCAGCTATGAAGACCGGGGCAACCAGTTCAAAGAGTGTGTGAGAGAATTATAGGACACATTACCACATTAAATTTATGGATTTATTAAAAAGCATATTCAAAGGTGATAAGGTAATCTGGATTATATTCCTTTTCCTTTGCCTCATTTCTATCGTAGAAGTGTTCAGCGCTGCGTCTACCCTGACGTATAAAAGCGGTGACCACTGGGGGCCGATTACACAGCACAGCATCATCTTGATGGTGGGTGCCGTAGTAGTGGTGTTTATGCACAATATCCCCTATAAATGGTTTCAGGTATTTCCTGTATTCCTACTTCCACTATCCGTGGTACTGCTAGCCCTCGTTATGATGATGGAACGCATTAACGGTGCTGCACGCTGGATGACCTTCATGGGGGTTCAGTTCCAACCTTCGGAAGTAGCCAAAATGGCTGTTATCATCGTTACCGCCTTTATTCTTTCGAAGGGGCAGGACGAAGATGGAGCCAGTCCGAAAGCTTTTAAGCGTATCATGATCATCACAGGTGTCATTTGTCTGCTGATTGCCCCGGAAAACCTCTCGACGGCAGCACTGCTTTTCGGAGTGGTTTATTTGATGATGTTCATCGGGCGAGTGGCAATGAAGAAATTATTAATATTGGCAGGCGGTCTGGCTGGAGTAGCAATTATAGGCATAACATTCCTTGTACTAACCAAGAATAGTGATTTGCCATTCCTGCACCGCTTCGACACATGGCGTGCCCGTATCGAGAAGTTTACAAATGACAATGAGGTACCTGCTGCTAAATTCGATATAGACAAAGATGCTCAGATAGCCCATGCACGTATTGCCGTAGCTACGAGTCACGTTGTAGGCAAAGGACCGGGTAACTCGGTACAGCGCGACTTCCTGAGTCAGGCTTTCTCTGACTTTATCTTTGCTATCATTATCGAAGAATTGGGATTGATAGGTGGAGCTTTCGTCGTATTCCTTTACGTCTGTCTGCTGATACGAGTCGGGCGTATTGCGAAAAAGTGCGAACGAACATTCCCTGCTTTCCTTATAATAGGAATTGCACTACTACTTGTATCGCAAGCTGTATTCAATATGATGGTAGCAGTAGGATTGGCCCCGGTAACCGGACAGCCGCTTCCGCTTATCAGTAAAGGTGGTACTTCTACGCTTATCAACTGTGCTTATATCGGCATGATACTGAGTGTGAGCCGCTATACCGCCAGACTGGAAGAGCAGAAAGAACACGATGCTTTGATACCCATGCAAGTAGAAGTACCTGCCGAAGAGACAAATAGCGATGCACAAACAGCTGCTGAACCGACGGCGAAGGTATTGAACAGTGATGCTGAATTTGAATAAAAACAAGATATATGGAAACAAAAAATAACGGACCGCGCGTCATCATCAGTGGTGGAGGTACAGGAGGGCACATATTTCCTGCAGTATCTATCGCCAATGCCATTAAGGAACTGCGCCCTGATGCAGAGATCCTCTTTGTAGGTGCAGAAGGGCGAATGGAGATGCAACGTGTGCCCGATGCAGGATATAAAATTATCGGTCTGCCTGTAGCAGGGTTCGACCGTAAGCGCTTATGGAAGAACTTTGCAGTAATTATCAAGTTGTTGCGTAGCCAGTGGAAAGCACGCCGTATCCTGAAAGAATTTAGCCCGCAGGTAGCAGTAGGGGTAGGCGGATATGCCAGTGGTCCTACATTAAAAGTAGCGGGCATGATGGGAGTTCCTACTTTGATACAAGAGCAGAATTCTTATGCAGGAGTAACAAACAAATTGCTCGCACAGAAAGCATGTAAAATCTGCGTAGCATATGATGGAATGAAGAAATTCTTCCCCGCAGATAAGATTATCATGACAGGGAATCCCGTACGTCAGAACCTGTTAGCAAATAAACAGAGCCGCGAAGAAGCTGTAAGCTCTTTCGGTTTCAATCCGGAGAAGAAAACAATATTGATACTGGGTGGTAGCTTGGGGGCACGTACCATCAATCAGACCCTCATTGCTGCACTGGATACGATAAAAGTAAACGGCGACATTCAGTTCATCTGGCAAACAGGAAAAATATATATCCAGCAAGTCAAAGATGCTATTACTACCGCAACGGGCGAAGCTATACGTAATCCACGGATTTCTGCCATCCCGAATCTGTATGTAACGGATTTCATCAAAGACATGGCAAGTGCATATGCAGCTGCCGACCTCGTCATTTCCCGTGCAGGTGCCGGTTCTATCTCTGAATTCTGCCTGCTGAACAAGCCGGTCATCCTGGTGCCTTCACCAAATGTGGCAGAAGACCATCAGACTAAAAATGCACTGGCACTGGTAGATAAGAAAGCTGCTATTTATGTGAAAGATGTAGATGCTATGAAGCATCTGATTCCTGTGGCTATTGAAACTGTCACAGATGCCGAGAAGCTGAAAACATTGAGCGAGAACATCGCTAAATTGGCTTTGCCAGATTCGGCAACCATTATTGCAAAAGAAGTATTAAAACTGATAAATAACGATAAGTGATAAGTGTATTATGAATATAAAAAATATAAAATCCGTATATTTCGTTGGTGCCGGTGGCATCGGTATGAGCGCCCTGATACGCTACTTCTTATCAAAGGGAAAGCTCGTTGCCGGTTACGACCGTACCCCAAGCGAACTAACCGAACACCTGATTGTAGAAGGAGCACAGATACATTACGAAGAGAATGTGGATCTGATTCCTGAAGCCTGCAAGAATATGGAAAGCACTTTGGTAGTGTATACTCCAGCTGTTCCGCAAGAGCATGCCGAGTTAGTCTATTTCCGTAACAATGGTTTCGAAATTCAAAAACGGGCACAGGTTTTAGGAACGATCACACATAATAGCAAAGGCTTGTGCGTAGCCGGTACACATGGTAAAACAACTACCAGTACAATGACAGCACATCTGCTTTACCAATCACACGTAGGTTGCACTGCATTCCTCGGAGGCATCTCCAAGAATTATGATACTAACCTGTTATTATCACAGTCCAGCCCATACACTGTGATTGAGGCAGATGAATTTGACCACTCATTCCACTGGTTATCACCTTACATGAGCGTAATAACTGCTACAGACCCCGACCATCTGGATATTTATGGCACAGAAGAAGCCTACCTGGAAAGTTTTCGTCATTATACGACGCTTATCCAGCCGGGTGGTGCACTCATTATACACAAGGACATCGCTTTGAAACCTGATGTGCAGGCCGGTGTAAAAGTCTATAGTTACGCCCGTACCGAAGGAGATTTCCACGCAGAGAATATCCGTATCGGAAATGGTGAGATCTTTATCGATTTTATTGCACCCGACACGCGTATTAATGATATCCAACTGGGTGTTCCCGTCAGCATCAATATAGAGAATGGCGTAGCAGCCATGGCACTCGCCCACCTCAACGGTGTGACAGACGAAGAGATCAAGCAAGGTATGGCAAGTTTCCGTGGAGTAGACCGTCGTTTCGATTTCAAGGTCAAGAATGACAAAGTCGTATTCCTGAGCGACTATGCCCATCATCCTGCCGAAATAGCACAGAGTGTGAAATCCATTCGTGATCTGTATCAGGACAAGAAGATTACAGCTATCTTCCAACCACATCTCTATACCCGCACGCGCGATTTCTATAAGGAATTTGCCAACAGTTTGTCGTTACTTGACGAAGTCATTCTCGTAGATATCTACCCGGCACGTGAGCAACCAATTCCCGGTGTCACCAGCCAATTGATATACGATAACCTGCGACCGGGCATTGAGAAATGCATGTGTAAGAAAGAGGATATACTGGAACTCTTATCTCAAAAGCAGATTGAAGTTCTGATAACTTTAGGTGCCGGAGATATAGACAACTACGTCCCTGAAATCACAAAGCAATTGACAATTGATAATTAACAATTAACAATTGACAGTTAATAGTTGAATAATGATAATTAGATAGTTGATACATGTTTAAAAGAATTCTATTGTCTATCGTCCTACTGCTCGTCATCGCCTATCTGGTGGTAGCTCTCTCGGCTTTCAACCGGAAGCCTGCCGGACAGGTGTGCAATGACATGGAATTGGTTATCAAAGATACCGTCTATGCAGGTTTCATCACCAAAAAGGAAGTGGCTGACATATTGGAGAAGAAAGGGATTTATCCTGTTGGTAAACCAATGGATCGCATCCGTAGTAAAACGCTGGAACGGGAACTTGCCAAACATCCGCTTATCGATGAAGTGGAATGCTACAAGACTCCCAGTGGCAAACTTTGCGTAGAAGTCAGTCAACGTATCCCTATCCTGCGAGTGATGAGTGCGAACGGAGAGAACTACTATCTGGACAATAAAGGTACTGTGATGCCACCCGATGCAAAGTGCGTTGCACACCTTGCCATAGTAACCGGAAGAGTAGAAAAGTCGTTTGCCATGAGGGATTTATATAAGTTTGGTGTATTTTTGCAGAATAATAAGTTCTGGGAAGCACAGATTGAACAGATACATGTGCTGTCGGACAAAGACGTAGAACTGGTGCCTCGCGTAGGCGACCATATTATCTATCTTGGGAAGTTGGATGGTTTTGAGTGTAAACTCGAACGGATGAAAGCTTTTTATGAAAAAGGTTTAAATCAGGTAGGATGGAACAAATATTCCCGCATTAGCGTTGAATTTAGTAACCAGATTATCTGTACAAAGCGAGAGAACTAATGTACGATTTGACGATGTCGGACGTACGATTAATATCAGACGTCCCCATACATTGATTTACAGAGTAATCTTAATCGTAAATAGAAAATTGTAAAATAGGAATATATTTATGGCAACAACAGAATTTATCGCCGCTATCGAGTTGAGTTCTTCCAAGATTTCCGGTATCGCAGGAAAGAAGA
>OJNL01000236.1_pt1 | contig 40639 bp, 73 predicted proteins | sample 1597581 | NCBI WGS metagenome assembly OJNL01 (sample SAMEA2452133, study PRJEB22498) | human gut metagenome | biome: human feces; feature: human gut; material: feces | place: Australia | collected 2012
TGGTCATTCCGTGGACAACTAACCCTGAAACTGGCACGGTCAAGCAGATTTGGCTTCGTCATGGTTCTATCGGGACAAACGACCATGAAATGTACGTCCGTACAAAGATTGGCGACTACGGTTGGAGCGACTGGGCGCAGGTATGGACAACGAAAGACCTTGACGTTCAGACTGCGAGCGGCGATGTCACCGAAAACTGGACGAGCGGGGACTTCGTCACAAAGATGCTGGCGCTTGAACCGGGTCTGCATACGGTCTACGCAAAGGGCGGTATGACCCGCAATCCGACTGGCAACGAAAGCTGGCGTTGTCTGATTCACAAGACTGGCTCTGTGAAATATGGCTGGGTGATTGCATTCGGCACAAGCGGCTCTTGCTATTGCGGCTACATCAACAACAACAACTGGACAGGCTGGAAATGCTTGCATGATGCAGCACCGTCCGCATTGTGGACTGGCACTTATTACATGAGTGCTAACCAGACTGTTACGCCGTCTAAGAAGCTGTCCGAATGCCGCACCGGCTGGTTGCTTGTTTGGAGCGATTATGACCCGGACACAAGCACTGCAAATGATGGTGATTTTGTTACAAGCGTAATCTACAAGCGCAAGCCCGGCGGCACGGTAAACTGGAACGGCGAGACTCATTATTTTGACGTTCCGCGCTATATCGGAAGCAACACTGCCGATGTGACTACCGAAAAGCGAATCATCAAAAGGTTATATGTATACGACAATAAACTTGTCGGGTACGATAGCAACCGCCAGTCTGACCGAAATGACGTTGTGCTTCGTGCTGTTTACGAGTTCTAACACCACAGAAAAGGCATTCACAACTCCATTGAAATGAAAAAATACAAAAAGAAAGGCTGATGTAAATGCTTCGAGGAATAGATGTTAGTAAACACCAAGGAAAAATCAGCTGGAACAAAGTGAAAGGCAACGTGGATTTTGCAATCATCCGCGCAGGATATGGCAAGTCTATCAAACAGAAAGACCCGCGCTTTGAAACCAACTACGCAGGCGCAACGGCGGCTGGAATCCCGGTTGGGGCGTATTGGTACAGTTACGCCAAAACCCCCGCAGAAGCAAAACAGGAAGCCCTTGTGTGCAAGCAGGCCATTAAGGGCAAACGTTTTGAGTATCCAGTGTACTTCGATATCGAGGACAAATCACAGTCCGGTCTTAGCAAGCAAACATTGACCGCCATTTGCAAGGCATTCTGTGAAGAGCTTGAAAAGGCCGGATATTTTGTTGGGGTTTATGCAAACACGGACTGGTTCAGGAACAAGCTTGACTATCCGGCACTTTCCAAAGCCTACACTATTTGGCTGGCCGATTATCGCACGAACTACGATAAGGAATTGAAATGCGATATGCACCAATACACAAGCAAAGGGACTGTACCGGGCATTTCTGGCCGTGTGGATATGAACACTTGCACGAGGAACTTCCCGGCGATCATGCGAAAGGCAGGGCTGAATGGATGTAAGTAAAGGGAGGGTTCGGGCGTGAATGTACCTGACTGGATATTAAAGTATTGGGTTGAGGCATTGTTCGGCGCAATCATTGCCGCGCTCACAGCTCGTTATCGGAATCTTGTCAAAAAGAACAAGGCCATTGAAGATGGCGTAATTGCTTTACTTCACGACCGCCTGTATCAAGCTTGCAATCATTTCATTGCAAAAGGCTACATAGACACTTCCGGGTTAAAAAATCTGGAATATCTGTACAAGGCCTATCATGCGCTCGGCGGCAACGGTACAGGAACAGAATTGTACAACAGGGCGAAAGCCTTGCCGATTAAGGAGGATTGAACATGAATATCAACTGGGAAGTTAGACTTCGCAACAAAACGTTCTGGGTTACAGCGGGTTCTGCCGTGCTTTTGCTGGCAAAACAGATCGCGGCAAGTCGAGGCGTTGAAATCCCGGTGCAGGAAATCAGCACCCTGATAGACACCGTTCTCACAATCCTTGTGGCCGCTGGCATCATCATCGACCCGACCACTGAGGGTGTAAGCGACAGCAAGCGTGCCCTTACATACCACAATCCGCAGTCTTAACGCTTCTTAGAGCCTGTAACCCCCTGCCCTCACGGGTGGGGGGTTATTTTTTTGTGCAACATTCACACAAATTGTGTGCTATTCATATTGAGTTATCGGGGTTTTGTCAATGGACGCATCATACAAAGTGTGTTATACTAAGGCTACAAACAAACGAACAACCCACGGCGATACGCCATTAAAGGTAAAGGAGTGCTTGAATATGATTATCATTAAATCTGGCCGCAACGTTTCTATCTGCGTGAAGGATGCCGACTTCTGGAAGGGCAACAAGCGTTACTACGCAATGTTTGGCAACAGCTACTACGACCCCGAGAATGGCTTCCGTCCCTGCATGGGTGGCCCTGACGACGTTCGCCGCCGCCTGTATGACGGCTACGTTACCGAATACAACGAAGTGCTGGACGGCGCTGACGAGGCCTTTGACGGCTTGAAGAAAGCCCACGACGCTGCAATCCCCGCTTCCGTCCCCGCAACTCCCGCCGCTGTGCCGCCGGTGCAGCCCTCCGGTTCCGGTCTTGGCAACCAGCTGGAACAGATTATGCTCAAGGTCTTGGCCGAGCAGTCCGTCGATAAGGTACTGGATATTGCGAAGCCGATTCTGGAAAAGCACATCGTTGAGACCTTTGGCGTTCTCCCTCAGATTCACGAAGTTGTCACTCCCGAAGGAAAGCGGGAAGTGAAGGGTATCACGCATGAACAGTTCGACACGGTTCTCAATCTTGTCCATGCTGACATCCCCGTGTTCCTCACCGGCCCTGCCGGTACGGGCAAGAACGTCATCTGCAAGCAGGTGGCAAAGGCCCTCGGTCTGGAATTTTACTTCTCCAATGCCGTTACTCAGGAGTACAAAATCACTGGCTTCATTGATGCGAACGGCCACTACAACGGTACTCAGTTCTACGACGCTTTCACCAAAGGCGGCTTGTTCATGCTGGACGAAATGGACGCATCTGTCCCCGAAGTCTTGGTTATGTTGAACGCCGCTATCGCTAACCGGTACTTCGACTTCCCGACTGGCCGTGTGGAAGCTCACCCGGATTTCCGTCTGATTGCTGCCGGTAACACCTTCGGCACTGGCGCAGATATCGAATACACGGGCCGCTATCAGCTGGATGCCGCTTCCCTCGACCGCTTTGCAATGGTCACTATCGACTATTCTCCCGCAATCGAGAATGCCATTGCACAGGGCGACACTGACCTTGTGGGCTACATCCACGCATTCCGTTCCGCTTGCGGCAAGGCCGGTATCAAACAGCTGGCAACCTACCGTGCCATCGAACGTATCAAGTCCTTGGGCGATTCTATGCCGCTGGAACAGGTCTTGCAAATCTGCCTGATTAAGGGTATGCCGAAGGATGATCTCCGGGTTGTTCTGGATTCTATGGACTTGGGTATCCGCAACAAATACTTCGCCGCTACCAAAGCCCTGATTGCATAAAAATATGCCCTATAACTCAAATTGTGTTTTGTGCATTGTGTCAATGTACATATAACACAATTTGTGTTATACTAAGGGCGTGGACAACCTCCACAACTCAAACCGAAAGGGGTACTTGAACAATGGCACAGAAATACATCTGCGAAACTTTTGACAGCATCGACCGAATGCTTACCACTATCAACTCCCGGCCTAACAACTCCGTCATGGCGCATGAGAACGCTTCCCACGACGGAAGCTCCGGCTTCACCGGAACGGCAAACTACGGGGAAGCTGAAACGCTTATCAAGAACGGATGGGAGAAGCCGCTTTCCGAGTTGAAGGACGCTATGCGGGCTGCAAACGTCAAAACGAACGTTACGCACTCTAAGACCCGTCCTACGACTGGTATCGTCGGATATGTCCCCTGCGTCCCGAACGCTATCAAGGGCTTGCCCAACTCCATGATTATGACGGAGCGTACCCCGTCTAAGGTCAAGGCGGTCACTATCGTCTACAATTCTTCCGCAGCCGCAAGAACCAAGACCGAAGAATTTTTCCGGTCTGGTGCATCCATGTTGAAGATTATCAACAACTTGGAGCTGTCCGGGTATCGTGTCCGCTTGGTTCTGGAATATATGTGCGCTCGGTCTGGCAATGAAGATGCGCTTGGCCGTGTGGTTCTGAAAGACTGGCGGCAGCACATCGACCTGAAAAAGCTGACTTTCCCGCTTGCAAATTCCTCCATGCTTCGCCGGTTCGGGTTCCGCTGGTTGGAAACTCAGCCGGATATCACTGAAAGCGGTTTCAATGGCGGCTATGGTACGGCTATCGGGAATGTGGACAGCTACGACAAGGTTGTAAAAGACTACCGTGCCGGTGGGGTCTTGTCCGATAACGAATACTTCATCAATATGCAGATGTGCAAGGACGAGGGGCAGGACGTGGAAAGAATTATGGCCCGTGCTGGCATGAAGATGAAAATTTGAAGGGGGTGATTGAAATGAAGAATTTCCTGTTTTACGGCTCGCTTGTTATCGGGTACTACGCCTTAATCTTCCCGCAGATTGTGAAAAGCTCTGCAAGCTGGCGTGGCGGCTATTTCGTTGGCGGGGGGGGGCTTATCCCGCTTCTGGGACTTGTGGTAATTGAACTTATCCGTATGCTTACGGATATCGTGAAGGAAATTATTTTCGGTGATGATGAAATCGAGGAGGAAGAAGAATGAAAACGTATGCTATCAGATTCAAACTTGAAGAAGAAAAAGACGGTATCCGTTGCTGTTCTGTTGATGCAATCGAGAAGAAGCCGGGCCTTGATTTTTACTACAAGGCTATCGGGTGCAGCACGATTGATATTGTTCCCGCTTACGGCCTGAAAGGCAAAACTGGAAACCTGAACCTTTGCTTGGTTGTGGATGATGAAGGTTTGCTTTGCGGCAAGCCCGTCAATTATCCCGCTTCTATTCTTTACGGCACTCGTGAACACGGCCAGCCTTTGGTTGGTGATGTTTTGGTCTGCAAAGACGTGGAAACGCCGGAAGGAATCAATACGGAGGGCTTCACCGTTAAAGAGGTCGAAATGGTATGGGCGATCATTCGAGAAGCCCTGAACGAGGGGTGATTCAATGGATGATGCACGCTGGGATTTTCTAAAGAACTCGGCAGATGCAAAACGCATTGCGCACAGCGCTGCAAAAATGAACCGCACTGGAAAAGGCGCTGTGCGTATGCCGAGCGATTATCTGAACAGGGAGGATAAGAAAAAGTATATGGAACCTACAATGCTTTCGACCGCAGACCTGTCTGCTCCTATTCCTTATAAGCGATTCAAGAAACTGCGTCCCGAAAATCAGAAGATGCAGCTTGAAATCTGGGGAAACGTGTACGGCCACAGTTCCGGCATCATTGGTAAGATTATGGGATGTGCGCAAGGAACTGCATCTGCCGTACTTCGTCAACATGGTCTTTCCGAAGTCTTTGTGCAAAAAATGCACGAAGATTCCGTATCCGGGAAACACAAGGAACAGAAGATGAACCTTGCCCGCATTCTGTCGGATGTGGTCAAAGAACCGGTTGACGTTCTCCCTGCACCTGCGGAGTCCACCGCAGATGCCGCTAGTAAGCCCGCTGAACCCGTTTCGGTGGCGGTGCAACAAACTACACCGCCGGAACCTCAAAACGTCGTACAGACCTCTCAGAGCGTGTCTGTCAATTCACCCGACAATGGGCAGTTTTGCAATACGGTTCTTGACGTGAAAATGGAAGGGCGTTTTATCAAGGGTGCGGTGCAGGGCCTTGACGATGGCAAGACTTACAGAATCGTGATTCAAGAGTTTTGAATCTTGTCCCAGAACAACCCATGCGCAACGTCATACAGGCGGTTCTTATCGGATTCTTGCAACTTGTAAGAGCCGATTAGAACATCGTATTCACTCAATAGCTGGCGCATTTCCCGTGTGTCCAGCTTTTTGAATTCTTCCACTGTCAACGGTTCATCTGTTCGGCATAGCAAATAGTCTACGGACACGTTGAACAGGTCTGCCATTTCGGCCAAGTGCTTATACGCTGGTTCCCGCAGATTTCGTTCATACGAACCGATGGCAGACGGGGAAAGGCCCAGTATTTCGCCTAGCTGGCTTTGATGTAGATTGCGATTCATGCGTAGATCACGCAAACGTTCTCCAAATGTACTCATGTTTTCACCTCTACTGTACAAGATAACACAGAATGAGGTCTGAATGCAAAATGTTGGATTATGCACCAAAACTCAATTTGTGTTTTAGTAATTGTGTCAATTGATGCGTCATACGTTTTGTGTTATCATAAGACTATGGAAACGGGTACTTGAACGGGAAGGAAGGTGATGAAATGAAAGAGCAGAACGGCTTCAAAATCTTTTGTGAAGATAACGGATACACGGCTCGTGAAGTTGCTGAAAAACTCGGCGTAAGTCTTTACGCTGTCCGGGCATATATGCAAGGCACTCGTTTTCCTAATCGTCGTGTCTTGAAGCGGTTCGAGGACGTGTACGGCATTGACTACCGGGACGTGTTCGACTGGTAACTGAAATGAGGTGTTTGAAATGGCCGAAAACTTGAAAATCAAATTTGACGAAAAAGAGCCGAAGATTGCTCTTGCGATTGTGAGCGATGGCAAACGTGCAGCAACGCAAATGCAGGGCTCGGTGTTAGACCTTCTCCAAGCATACGGCGACCTTACGGTGAAGCTGCGCAACTCGTTTGTTGAGCATGGAATCGGTGAACTGGAAGCAGCAGATATGTTGCAGGCTGGAATCCGGGCTTGTGCGCAGGTTGAAAAGGTCAATCTTGACGGGATGTTCTCCGGCGGTAACGACGCTGTATTGTATGTTACTTGGAAGGACGAAGAACACCTTGCGTGTGGCATCAACCAAGAAGCGGACGATGCTAGAATCTGCACCGCTTTGACCTGCGCCATTGGTGGCGTTAAGGAAATGCTGGAATCCAAGTACGGGGAAAAGTTTGCAAAATATCTGCTTTTCAAGGCGTACTGCATTGCTGTGGGCGAGATTGACCCGCACGAAGAAATGAAGGGGGAAGAATAATATGCTTAGTCTTTATGACCTTACCACAGCCGCTTATCAGTTACAGATCATGTTGGAATCTGGCGAGATTGACGAACAGATTTTGACCGACACGCTGAACAGCATGGGCGACAAAGAAAAAATCGAAAGCACCTGCAAGGTGATTCGCAATCTGGAAACCACGGCTGCGGCGTTCAAGGCTGAAAAGGAGCGCATGACGGAGCGGCAAAAGACCGCCGAAAACGGGGTTAAGCGGCTCAAGCAGGCGTTACTTGATTACCTTATCGCATCCAATCAGAAAAAGGCATCTGCGGGGCTCTTTACCGTGTCTGTGGGCACGTCTAAGAGCGTGAACATTTCCAATGAGGACGCATTGCCCGATAACTTCTTTGTTCCTCAGCCGCCGAAGATTGACCGGACGGCTATCGGCAATGCAATCAAGAGCGGCGTGGAAGTGCCCGGTACTGAAATCGTGGAAAGCCGCTATGTGCGGATTAAGTAAGGGGGTGAACGGTTTTGAACATTTTTGAAAAATTGCAGACTGTAAGGGTTGCGTTCCAGAACCTTAACGTCAAAAAGACCGGCAAGAACACTTTCGCCGGATACGATTACTACGACTTGGGAGATATCCTCCCGCCTATCAACGACTTGATGCAGCAGAACGGCCTTACGTCCTTTGTGACGTTTGATTCCGAAGTTGCACGTCTTACGCTTGTCAACGTGGAAAAGCCGGATGAACGGATTGAGTTCACCTCCCCGATGGCTACCGTATCGCTTAAAGGCGCACACGATATTCAGAATCTTGGCGCTGTTGAGACTTATCAGAGACGGTATCTGTACATGGCTGCGTTTGAGATTGTGGAACATGATTTCTTCGACGCAACGCAGGGCAAACAGTCCGGCAAACCGTCTCAGAAACCGCAACAGCAGAAATCCATCAAAAAGGATTCTCAACCGCAGAAACCGAAATCCTCAAAGTTGAGCAAGGAAAGCGCGGACGCGATCAACCGGGCTATCAAGGAATACTCCACGCAATCCGGGATGAAAATTGCGGAAGTCGTGAAAACGATTGAGCAGGAGCTGGGGAAGCCCATGAGCGACTGTGAAGGCGCGGATGTTGATGTGGTCATGCAGATTATCAATGGCATGGATGTACCGTTCTAATAGAAGAAAGGGGAATGAAACATGGGTTACAGCAAAACAATCATTCAGGGGCGGCTTGTCCGTTCCCCTGAACTCAAAACTACGGCAAGCGGGGTTTCCGTCTGTCATGCAACGGTGGCGGTTGACCGGCCTATCCGCAAAGGTGGGAGTAAAGAATCTGATTTCTTCGATGTTGTGGCATGGCGCGGGCAGGGCGAGTTTCTTGCAAACCACTTCCGCAAGGGCGATGGCATTATCATTGATGGTGCAATGCAAAGCCGTAAGTACGAAAAGAAGGACGGAACGACAGCAAAAGTCTGGGAACTGATTGCAGACCGTATCGACTTCGTTGCAGGCTCTAAGAAGTCGGATGACGAAAGCACCGGCGGCAACGATGCAGACTTCACGGAGATTGATGACGATAACGACCTCCCCTTCTGACTTGTTGGGTGCTTGAAATGAAATTCTTGGAAAAGATACAGAGCTTATGGTCTGGTCACGGGGTGCTTGAAATGGACAAACTCAAAAAAATTGAAGATATCAAAACCGCAGAAATTGCACAAAAGGTTCTTGCCGCTAGAAAGGTTTGCGGCAGAACGGCTTGCAGCAAATGCTATATCGGTGACGTTACTTGTGCCGTCGCTGTAAAGGCTGCGCAAGATGTTCTCGAAGCAGGAGAGCATCTTCTTGACGTGGATGATATCAAAACCGTTGAGATTGCGCAAAGGGTTGTCAAGGAATATGACGAATGTTCCGGCAAGATTTGCCAGGATTGCTTTCTTAACGGTGTTTCTTGCTCAAATGCGTATACCATTGCGCAGGACTTTCTCGAAAAGGCAAAATCACCTAAGAAGTCCGAACCTGAACCCGCTGTGCCGTCTATCCAGTGGATTGATGAACGCCTGATGAAAGACGGCGCACCTGCAAAGAAAATCCAGACCATTGAAGAAGCTTTGGCAATTCTTGTGGAGCATGAATCTTGCAATGGGCGAAGCTGTAAAAATTGCGGAATGCGGATGTACGAGAAGCTCAAAGGGTACGGGTGCATTGACGGGCGCAACGAAGCAATCCAGTTTTTGGCGTTGAATCTCGGACTTGACCCGGGACAGCATCTTTCCGGAAACCATATCTACTCATATCTTATGAAGCAACCCGTACCTTCCACAATCCCGGCAAAGGAACCTGTACCCGTGATTGATCGTTGTGCATCATGCAAGACCTGCAAGAACTACAACCCGGTTGGCGGCGTTCCGTTCTGTAATGCGTGGCACAACTGGACTGTACCGGAAGGAAATTGCTACCTGTTCAATCCTCTGGAAGAAACCGTAAACCCGGATGAACCTGAAAAGGTGGAAATGGTTGAGATTTTGGAACCCGAAAAGGTGACTTGGGAAGAAGTCAAAACTGAATCTTCTGGCGATGAAGCATCGCTTCCGTTCTGATACAATGGAGAAAGAAAAACGATGGCTGAATATCTGTACGAGGAAATCACAAATTCATACAGCGAGGTTATTTATCGAAAGCGTAAGTGTGAAGTCGTGAGATGCAAAGATTGCAAGTGGTCTTACGAAGTGGATTCCAGAGAACCTAAATACGATTGCAGAAATCTTTGCAGATTGGGTTGCACGCAATGGATGGACAGCAATGATTTTTGCAGTTATGGGGAACGAAAAGAACACGGGAAAGCCTGTGGATAAGTCCGGGATTTTTACGGTAAACAACCCGCAATAGACAAAAAGGGCAATTTAGCCCGTCATATCAACCCTGTATAGGGAAATCATGATTCCCGATACAGCAAAAAGCGAACCTCGCAGCCCTTGTGGTTGCGGGGTTTTCTTTGTCATTAAGAAGCTGTAAGAACACTGGATTTGACCCTCGTAATACACATAAAAGTAACGCGTTGCAAACAAAAATAACATACCTACGTTAATATTGTTTTCCTGCACTATCCCAGATTGGAACAGTGTCAAAAATGCACATGATACAAGCTGTATGTTTGTGTAAAGTGTCAATATACACATAATACATTTTGTGTTATACTAAGGCTACAAACAAACGAACACACACAATGGAGGACTTGAACATGACTATCGGAACTAACGTGACTGCCTACAAATCTTCTTGCATCGGTATTATGATTGATTCTACCACCTACACTGGCGAAATCGTGAAAATCAACAAGAAGTCCATCGTCGTGAAATTCAATCACATTCTTGTCAAATCCGGCAAGAAAATCACCCACGATGCAGACTATACCGATACGGTCAAATTTAACTACTGGAAAACTTGTTCCGATGGTCGCATCCTTTACAGAAGCGAAGCAAATCTCTACGGTATTATCACGCTGTAAAACAATCAAAACGGAGGGCTTGAACATGGGTATAACAATTAAATGCAAAAAGAACGGTGAATCTATTGACGTTAGCTATTTTGGCTTCAACAGGTTGCGGAACAAAATTGCTGAACTTGTAAGTGACGAAGTGGCGGCACATTACAAACAGCTTGACGACTTCACCAAAATTCCTTACGAAGACCGTAAGAAATTTTTCGCAGACTATGACGAAGAAACGGAGCGGATGATTCAAGAAAAGAAGCTTCCGATAAAGGTTGCAGACTTTCTTTATCAATCTGATTGCGAGGGCAAAATCCGCTATGGAGCTTGTAAGGAATTGTTGAAAATTATAGGGGAATATGATGACGATATTCGGTACGGCTACACTGGACGGAAAGATTGTGCTATGTTCAAGGACTTCAAAAGGATTTTGGAAGATTGTGTAACTAACAAGTGCTACATGGAATGGCTGTAACACAAAAAACCCGGCTTGCTGAACGGCTTGCCGGGCTTTTTCATATTCTGTTTACGGCTTCCAGCAATTCCGGGAGCATCTTGTGTATGTAGACTTGCCCGGTCACGTCCTTTTGAGCATGGCCGACGATCACCTTAATGGTTATTTCTGGCACGTCTGCACTATGTAGCATGGATATGAACGTATGCCGTGTGTCATGCGTCTTGTGAGCGGCTAACAGGGGCCGCTTGCGCCATTCTTTGTTGAATGTGACATACGGCATGGAAGGATTCTTTGCGCCCCGTACAACGTACCTTTGCCCGGTCTCCATGCGTTTTGCCAGCAATGGGATAACGGCATCATGGAGCGGAATTGTTCTATCTTTCCCTGCATCCGTCTTTATCCCCCCGATGGCATACCGCTCATGGAGAAACACGTTCTGGCATTCAAGCTCTAACAATTCTCGAACACGCATTCCTGTGTAAAGAAGGATAAGCACCAGCTCATAGAAATCATCCTGCGTGGCAAGGGCTTTGATTTCAGCGATTTCGTTCTTGCTCAGGATGATTCGCTTTTCTTTTGTTTCCTTCCCGATATTGACGAACGGCGCATAGTTCTTACTTGCAAGGTCATTCGACAGTGCATACTTGTAGAGCTTGCCGAACAGGAACCGCATTTTCTTTTTGGTTGCATATCCCTTTGGACAAGCATCAACAGCGGATTGCAGATGATGGGCTTTCAATGCCCGGAACTTTTGATGCTTCAATCCATTGCAATGAAGATACGCCGAGTTATAGGTCTTTTGTGCATCATAAGAAAGCGTTGGATATTCTACCGCTTTCCATTTCTCGAACAGTTCTTCAAACGTGATTTTGTTGCTGTCCAAGTCGTAAGGCTCATGGTTATACTCTGCAAGGGCACGAACCGCTTCCGGCCTTGTTTTATAATACCCCAGCATTTTGTATTTCTGTTTGCCGAGTGTATCCGGGTTGTTTACATCCCGCTCCCAGCCTGTCGTGATTCGTACCGCCCACGGACGGCGGCGATTGCCTGACAGCTTGTAAACTGAACCATAGCCGTTTGCATTGCGCATGGTCAATCATTCCTTTTGAATTTTTCCAGAAGCGCCTTGTTGATGATAGCAGTATCAATATCACTCCTGTATTTCGGCAGACTTGCTAAATCCTCCGCAAGATCATACAACCTTGTACGCCCTAACTCGTTCAGGCTCATTCTGTTGATGAAATAGCCCCGCTGCATACCGTCTTGATACATACTCCGGATGATGGCAAGTACGTTGTCCTGTGCCAAAAAATCCCCTTGCATGAGTTCCGGGTAAATGAACACGCACGGAGGAACTTTGAAATAGGCGCACAGCCGTCTTAGAACGTCTAACTTGTAATTGACAACGCTCCCGTTTTCGTATTTCTGAACGGTGGATTTTTGAACTCCGAGAATTTCGCCAAGTTCCTCTTGAGTGATTCCGAGTTCGTTTCGGAACTTCCTTATCAGTTCACCTGTCGTCATTTTTTCACCTCTGCCGAAAATTATATACAAATGTATCTTTTTATGCAATGCAATTCAAAATTTTACAGCTTGTATGAATTGTTTACAGCCGCTTATAATCAGAATATAAAGCATAATAAAAAGATACTGATATGTCAAACAACTACAAACAGATGTTCTTATTTTTGTGGATATAAACAATGTACAAATGTAGCATGGTGCAGTATAATAAGAACATGGTGAATTTTTGCAAAATTAACCAAAAATCTTTTTGCGATACGAAAGGAGAACAAAAATGGTCAACACTAGATTATTGAAATCAACCCTTGTCTTGCGTGGGGAGAATCTTAAAACGATGGGAACAAGCTGCGGCTTCAACCGGGTAACGCTGTCCAAGAAAGTAAATGGACGCATGAACTTCAAGCAGGAAGATATAGCGAAAATCGCAAATTTCCTGCACCTTACGCCGGATGAAATTGTTTCAATCTTCTGCCTGAATGGTGAGGGCGGTGCGCAGGATGTCGGTTAAGGAATGTGCGGAACTGTTGGGTAAAAGCCAGCAATGGGTACGGATAGCCCTTCAAGAAGGGATTGTGCCGTTTGGCTACGCTGTGAAGATGTCTTCCCGTTGGTCATATCACATTTCGGCGCATTTGGTCTATCAATATTTAGGAATCGAACAAAGCGCATGATGGGGAGGTGCATATCATGCCTGTCATAAGGGTTGAGAAAACGAAGAACTACACCGTAATGAGTAACTACCACTTGCGGGACAAAACGTTATCTCTTAAAGCCAAAGGTCTTCTGTCAACAATGCTGAGTCTGCCGGATGAATGGGATTACTCAATTGCAGGACTTGCCGCATTATCCATTGATGGGGATACGGCTGTACGAACCGGGTTGAAAGAACTTGAAAGCAAGCACTATCTCAAGCGATCATCCATCAGGGTCAAGGGCAAAATTGTTGATTGGGAGTATACCGTTTATGAAAGCCCACGGGTGGACAACCCACAATTGGAAAAACCAGATGTGGAAAATCCACAACTGGATAAACCACAACTGGAAAATCGGCCACAATTAAGTACTAAAAAATCAAGTACTAAAGAATCAAGTACGAAAGAATCAAAAGAAAACATAAAAAGAAATGCCACCGCTTGCCAGAGCGATGACATAAAAACAGAATTTAACAATCTATGGTCATTATACCCCAAAAAGCAGGGAAAAGAAAGAGCCATAAACGCATATAAGAAAGCCCGCAAGGGTTGCCCGGAACTGTTTGCCATTGTTGAAAAGGGCATTAAGAGCTATACCGACTATATAGCGGCCACGCAAACGGATATGCAATATGTGAAGCAAGGCGGCACATGGTTCTATCAACACTGCTGGGAAGATGACTACACGATAAGGGGAAATAGCAATGGACAGTTTGCAAAGTATGATGGACAGGATAGCGGCCAAAAATCCGACTCCTACGAAAACTACGTTATGGGAATCGACCTCTGAACCGTCAACGCCGGAAGAACGGGAACAGACGGAAAAAGACTGGGCGCAGCAGAAATGCGACGCTTACAATAAATCTGTTGGCACGTTGAACGACAAGGACGGGTATAACTGCAACCTGTGCAAGAATCGAGGGTACACCGCCGAACTGCGAAAAAGTGATATGTTTGGGTATTGGAGCGAAACCCTTATCCCGTGTAAGTGCCAAAAGGTGCGGGCAACTATTCACCGGCTGGAACGTTCAGGGTTGAAAAACATTGTCCGGGATTACACCTTCGCCAAATATGAGGATAAGGAACCGTGGCAAAAGGCGATCAAAACGGCTGCGATGAAGTTCTGCACGGATGAAGAAAACAACTGGTTTTATATCGGTGGACAACCCGGAAGCGGAAAAACGTTCATCTGCACTGCCATTGCAGGATATTATTTGCGGCATGGGAAAGCTGCAAAATATATGCTGTGGCGGGATGATATCACCAAGATTAAGGCGAATATCACGGATGCACAAGCCTACGCCGCCGCAATGGATGAACTGAAAAACACGGAAGTCTTGTATATTGATGACCTATTCAAGAGCGGTAAGGGTCAGGATGGGAAGCCCACGCTTCCAACGGCGGCAGATATCAATATCGCCTTTGAAATCCTGAACTACCGTTATAACAACAAAAACCTTATCACAATCATATCCAGCGAACGCCGCTTGCAGGAGATTGCAGAGATTGATGAAGCGGTGGGTGGGCGCATTGCAGAACGTGTCATGTGCGCCGGGTATGGGTTCAATATCAAACCGGACAAGACCAAAAATCTGAGGATGAATGGCCTTGTAGAGCTATGATGCTCTGAGACGTGGCAAAGGCGGGCCTTGTGGGCGTTTTGACGACTTACCCGTTAAACTATATTCCGAAACCACAAAACCGCTCACAGGGCTTGTAAGGGCTATTAAAAAAGACTGACTGTTAGAAACTGTAAGGAGGGCTTGCAATGCCTAGCGTAAACGGAACGCCGCTTGAAAGCGAGGAACAGGCTGCGCTGTTTCAGTGGGCGGCATATATACCTGAACTGAAATGGATGTTTGCCGTCCCGAATGGAGGTTCGAGGAACCAAAGGGAAGCCCGGAACCTGAAACGGCAAGGGGTAAAGGCTGGTGTGTCGGATATCTTTCTGCCCCTTGCCCGTGGTGGGTATCATGGACTGTTTATCGAGATGAAGGTTGGGAAGAACAAGCCGTCTGACAAGCAGGTTGAGTTTATCAATTATGCGAATGGTCAGGGGTATGCGGCCTTTGTCTGTTACGGATTCCGGGAAGCGCAAACCGCAATCACGAAATATCTGAACCTTGTTTGATTTGGAGGTGCTTGGATGAACAACGCAGAACGCAGATTATGCGAAGCGATCAAAGACCACCGCTTCACTTGCAACCGCATTTCGGATATTCTTACACGGCTGAGAGAACGAGGGTACAAAATCACCCCGTCATACAGTCTTACCGCTGGATGCAAAGGTGGATTCTCAAGTAAGGTGGAATCGGCAGCTTTGAGGGAATTGCGAGACTTGGACGAACTGGAACGCTTGCAACGGGAGTGCTTCGACGTTATGGACGCATACAACAATGCAGGGCTACCGCCGGATGAAGCGTGGCTTGTGGATTGCATGATGCAGGGATACACGCTGGCAGAATGCGCCCGGATTCGTGGCTGGTACATTTCTCATGTCTACAAGATTCGGGATAAAGCACTGCAAAAAATGGTCTTTTACCTTCAAAATCGTTCATAATGAATGCTATTTTGGGTAAAATGTTGACAAAAACACATATTGTGTGCTAGAATACAGTTGTTCAAGCACCCAAACCCGAAAGCGTATCCGGCCTAAACTCCCCCGAGAATGGCCGGATGCGCTTTTACTTTTTGTGCGGAGGTGGTGGTGCAAATGATTGACTGCAAAGAGACTGCGGAGACGTTCACGGACGTTCTGTTTGAACTTGGGCTGATAGACGGCGAACGGTACGAAATGCTCTTGGAGAAAATCTGGGACGGAGACAAGGCTGCGAAAGAAGAAGTCATGCGCCTTTTATCGAGGCTGTAAATCGTTGTTAGACGGCATAAGCCGCTTACATAAAAAACAAAACAGAAAGAGGTAAAATAATGATTAAAAACTTCCGTGGCTGGTTGCGTAAGCACGCAACCTTTCTTTATGCAATGTCGCTTGCAGCGTCGTGGGCGTGGGGCACTTCCCTTGTTGTTGGAATGAACATCGTGCAGAATCGGGGCGTTGTTCCATTCCTTATCTGGGGCGTTGCAAACAGTCTGGCGTTGCCGCTGTTTGGCTATCTTGCGTTCCGTATCCCTTATTTCGATGACATTATGAAGTCTAAGCCAGTGGTTCTGTTCCAGTCCGTCGTTCAGGTCTTTGCGTTGTGGATTCAAATGAACGCTATCTATGAGATTACAGAAAGCATGATTGGAGCAACGGCGGCTACCATTCTTGCGCTGGCGATTGCGGTTCTATTCCTGTTTCTCATGTACACGAACGGAATTTGGCGAGGGGTTGTTTTAGATCAGCCTATCTGGACATTGTGCTATGGAGCGATGATTGTGATTGCAATTTCAGGCTTCGTTCTTGGCGGTGACACACGAGAAATCGTCATGCTTAATTCCATGAGCGATGTAAGTTGGGCGTTGTACACTTGCCTTGTGCTGTTCTGCGGCCCTCTGATGAATCTTCCGTTCTGGCAGGTTGCCCGCAAAATCCGTGATGAAGGGAAAATGCAAGCGTTCAATATTTCCGGCGTTCTATTCGCCGTGTATTTGGTTCTGGTCTACATCTTGGCCGCATTTGAGTTTGTTCCATTTATGAATCTTCTTCTAACCATTACTGTTTGCTGTGTTTCCATTTCTACGATTGACAACGCAATCGTTGGTTTGCAGGAGTTTGCAGGCCGTAAGGTAGGCTTTGTAACTGCTGCGGCTTCTATTATTGCGTGGCCTATCGTTATACCGATGGGCGTTATGAATCTGTGGCTTACTATGGGTACAGCCCGCATTTGGGTAACTGCCGCTTGTTTTGTGTGGTGCGCATGGAAATGCTTGTACAGAAAGGAAAGGGAAAATGGCTGACAGTCCTTTGAAGTCAAGAGCTTTTAACACGCAAAAGGAATGGATGGAAGTCTGGAATAACTACGACAAATATTGTTCCATAGAGCATTTGTTACAACTTGAAGCAGAAACTCTGAAAGAGATGCGAGAAGTGACGAAAGGGAAGAAATGCGCCTATGCATATTCCGGCGGCAAGGACAGTGTAGTTTTGAGTATTCTTTGCAACAAGCTCGGCATATATGACGGCGTATGTGCTATCTCAAGTCTGTTCTTTGACGCAAGCATTGAGCACATTAAAGCAACACTTCCGCCGGGAATGACTCTTGTAGACACAGGGCAGGATATGCAATGGCTATTTAAGAATCAGAAACGCTACCTGTTCAGTGACAATATGTTTCAGTGGTATACTATCGGCCATTTACAAGCACAGAAAGAGTATCACGATCAAAACGGAATTGACCTAATGCTAAAGGGAAAGCGCAAGCAGGATGGGAACAATATCGGGAAAGACCTAATCAGGACTAACAGCAGAACGGGAGCGGAGTACAACCCGATTCGGAATTGGAAGCATGAAGAAGTAATCGCATACATGAGGAATCACGGAAAAACTTTGTCACCGTTCTACTGGACGAAGTACGGCTTTCACTTTGGAGATGTAGAATGGCCGTCTATGAATCTACAAAAAGGTATGACGGTCTACGATATGTGGGATTACATTTACTCATTCCAGCCGAGCGCAGTCATTGAAGCTGCAAAGGGAATTGACACCGCTGAGAAATACTTGGAGAAAAAATTGAGGTGAAACCATGAAAGAAGAAATCGTAAAAGTTGCAGACCTTGTAACGCCTGAAAGCAATACAAGAATCCACCCGGAAAAGCAGATTGACGAGCTTTGCAAGAGTTATAAGATGTTTGGGCAGTTCCGTCCGCTTATCGTTGATGAAAGCAACGTGGTCTGGGCTGGCAACGGCCTGCTACTGGCTCTAAAGAAAATGGGTATCGAAACGGCGACGGCTTACCGTGTTACAGGGCTGACCGAAACTCAGAAGAAAAAGCTCATGCTTGCCGACAACAAGACTTTTTCGCTTGGCTTCGATAACCTGTCTAACATTGACGAGGTTATGAAGTCATTGGATGACTTCGATATTCCCGGCTATGACGAGGACACGCTTTCTAAGCTGTATTCTGACATTGACGAGGTTATGGAGGATATCACGAACTACGGAACGATGCCGCAGGATGATGCGAAAGCCATCATTGCGGAGGAAGCAAAGGAACAGGAGCGGGTTCAGACTGCGGTAGCTGTACCCATTCAGCCCGAACCTTCCCCCGCTCAAGTTGCAACGGCAGTGGAAGCTGAACCGCTTCCGAAACAGGAAGTCCGAAAATTTGTCATTTGTCCTAAGTGCGGTGAGAAAATATGGCTGTAATCAAAACACGAGAACTGGAAGAAAACGTTGTCGAAATGGCACGCAAAAGAGTCAAGAATATCTTCGACAACGGCTGCAAGATATATCTTCCATTTTCGGGCGGCAAGGACAGCATTTGCCTTGCTGATATAGTCTATAAGCTCATTCAAGAGGGCGCAATCGACCCGAAACGTCTTGAAGTTGAGTTCATCGACGAGGAAGCTATGTACGATTGCGTCTATCCTATCGTCATGGAATGGCGCAAGAAATTCATGCTTGTTGGAGCAACGTTTAAGTGGTACTGTCTCGAAACCCGAAACTACAACTGCCTTAACAGCTTGGAAGATGACGAGAATTTCATCTATTGGGATAGATACAAGAGGGATAAGTGGATAAGAAAAATTCCTCCGTTTGCGATCACTTCGCACCCGTTACTCAACCCGAGAAAAGACAGATACCAAGAATTTCTTGCAAAGGTGCATCGAGACGGAATCGCATTGACGGGAGTTAGGGCTTCCGAAAGCATCAATCGCAGTCAGTATCTTGCAGGGGTCATACGGAACGGTGGAATAACGGGCGACCACTTGAGCTACCCCATGTATGATTGGAAGAACTCGGATGTGTGGCTTTACATCAAGGAGAATCATCTCAATTTTCCGGACGTTTACATGGCAATGTATCAGACCGGAACGCCTGCAAACCAGCTCAGAATCAGCCAGTTTTTCGCCATTGATACGGTAAGACATCTGTCGGATATGTACGAGTATTATCCCGGCCTTATGGAGCGTGTAAACCGCCGCGAACCTAATGCTTACATCGTGCAGCTATATTTTGATACCGATATGTTTAGGCGTTCAACGGCAAAAAAGAGAAAACTTGACGCTGGAGAAGTGGACACGAAAGATTACAAAGCTATGTTTATCAACCTTGTAAATTATCCGGAACGTGTATTCAAAAATCCACATTCTTTGCAGATTGCAGCAACATATCGTAAAGCTGCCTTGCAACATTCTTCAATCTTGAATACCGATGATTACAAGAGATTATACACAAGCCTTATGGCAGGTGACACGAAAGGAAGAACGTTAAGAGCAATCATTAGCGGAGCAAGAAGCAGAATATCAGGAGGATACAAAAATGACGGAAGTAACTGATTTGTTAAAGCCTGTAAGTCATGTGCAGATTGTGCCGTGGGAATCCATAAAGCCGAATGATTATAACCCGAACAGGGTCAGCGAAGACAATCTGGAATTGCTTACGCAGTCTATTCTTACGAATGGATGGACACTGCCTATCGTCGTAAGACCTGACGGAACAATTATCGACGGCTTTCATCGTTGGACAGTGGCAGGCAGAGAACCGCTCAAAACGAAACTTGGTGGCCGCGTGCCGGTTGTCGTAGTCGAACACAAAGACCATGCAGATGATATCTACGGCACGATCACGCACAACCGAGCAAGAGGTCAGCACTTGCTTGAGCCGATGAAGAAAATCATCAAGGAATTGCTGGACGAAGGAAAAAGCGTTTCCGAAATCTCGAAGCAGCTTGGCATGAAAAAAGAGGAAATCTTCCGACTGTCTGATTTTAGCCGGGATGATTTTCTCGATATGCTCGCCGGAAAAGAATACAGCAAGGCAACATTGATGACGAAGATGTGAGGTGCTGGCTGTGGAATACTTCAAGCTAGAGCAAACGAGAGGGCGACCACGGAAAATCTTGTCGGATTATGGAGCAGAAACCGTGACTAAACTTTCAAGCATCATGTGTACAGATGAAGAAATTGCGTCCTTTCTTGAGGTCACGGTGGACACGTTGAATAACAAGTGGAACAGGGAACGTTTTCAAGCAGCAAAGGAAAGCGGGCAGAATAAAGGCCGTGCAAGTCTGCGGAGGGCACAATTCAAAGCAGCTGAAAAGGGCAATTCGTCTATGCTGATTTGGCTTGGCAAGCAATATCTCGGTCAGAAGGACGAACAGATTACGACCTTACAGGATGCAAACATTACGTTTGACGTTGTAGGGGCAAGCAAGGAATAACAAGCTGGTCTGAAGGGGAGGTGGTCTGAATGGCCGTTAGAAAAACTCTTAAAGTGAATGATGCGTATATCCCGTTCATCAACGCACCGCAGCGCACACAGATTTTCTACGGCGGTTAGGCAGTTCATCTGGGAAATCCTTTTTCCTTTGCCAAAGAATCATTATGGACGTGATAAAGGGCCGAAACTACCTTGTCACTCGTCAGGTTGGTTCTACGCTGCGTAACAGTACATTCAACCAGCTTCAAAAGACCATTATCGACATGGGGCTAAAACAGCTGTTCAAAGTTTCAGGTGCTGGCCTTATAATCACTTACATTCCGAACGGACGGCAAATCCTGTTCAGCGGTCTGGATGACGTTGAAAAGCTGAAATCCATTACGCCAGCTGTGGGAGTCCTTACAGACGTTTTTATTGAGGAAGCGACAGAGATTGCATACGAATCTTACAAACAGCTCACAAAGCGTCTGCGTGGTCTTACAGGCGATGAAGAAATGGACAAGACTGCAAAACGGATAACATTTGCATTCAACCCGATTCTAAAGACGCATTGGATTTATCGGGAGTTCTTCGGCGGCTGGGATGATACAAAGAACCTGTATGAAACAGATGATTTGCTGATTCTCAAGACAACGTATCGGGACAATCATTTCTTAACGAAAGACGACGTGGCGGCTCTTGAAAGCGAAAAAGACCCGTATTACAGGGCCGTATATCTGAACGGTGAATGGGGCGTACTCGGCAAAGTCATTTTCAAGAACTGGCATACTGAGGACTTGTCAGCCCTTATTCCGACGTTCGATCAAATCTACAATGGAGTGGACTTTGGCTTTGCCGTTGACCCGACAGCCATTATCCGCTGCCATGTAGACTTGAAGCACAAGAAACTGTATGTGTTCGACGAGTTCTATAAAGTCGGTATGACGAACGAGGAAATTGCCGAAGAACTGAGAAAGCGTATTGGAACGCAGTACATAACCTGCGACAGCGCAGAACCACGAACAATTGACGAGCTTTGCCGCTTTGGTATTCGGGCCTTGCCCGCTCAAAAAGGAAAAGACAGTATCATGTTTGGCATCGACTGGCTGTTGAGATTTGAAATCATTGTGGACGTTAGATGTCAGAACTTCAAAAACGAAATTCAGGTCTATCACTGGGAAGAAGATAAGTATGGCAACGCATTGCGCAGACCGGTGGATAAGGAAAACCACGGCATAGACGCTCTAAGATATGCTTGCAATGCGTTGATGCTTCAATCCACTGCGACCGCTGTTAGCCGTATTTGACGAAAGGAAAACTTAATGACCGTGCTAGAACTGTTTGCCGGGACGCGATCAATCGGGAAAGCGTTCGAGAAACGAGGGCATAAAGTCTTTTCCGTTGAATGGAACAAGGACTTTAAGAACATCAGCCTTTACGCAGACATATCCAAACTTACAGCGGATGAAGTGCTGCAACTGTTCGGACACCCGGACGTTATCTAGGCAAGCCCGGATTGCACAACGTTCAGCGTTGCCGCTATAAGCCATCATCGACGGCAGAACCCGGAAACGGGCAATCTTGACCCGGTGAGCGATTATGCGAAATTCTGCGACGAAACCGACAAACACGTTCTGGAACTCATAAGAGAACTGCACCCTTTGTTTTGGTTCATCGAAAATCCCCGTGGAGGGATGCGGAAAATGGACTGGATGAAGGGTCTGCCACGGTACACAGTAACCTATTGTCAGTACGGCGACAGCCGTATGAAGCCTACGGATATATGGACGAACCACCCTGACCCCTGCTTTAAGCCGCCCTGCAAGAATGGAGCGCCGTGTCATGTTCCCGCTCCACGAGGTTCACGCACCGGGACGCAAGGGCTTGTAAACAGCAAGGAGCGGTCTGTTATCCCGGAAGAATTGTGCGAGCATATTGTGAGCATCTGCGAAAGCGGCATGATGAACAAATTGCACGACCCTGCGTTAGATTGTTTGTGAATTGTGTCAATTGCCATCATACAAAATGTGTGATATAATAAGGCTACAATAAAACAAACGACAAAACGAACGGGGGACTTGAACATGATGAAAGTAACGAACACGACTTTAGGGATGTTGATGGATAACAGGAAAAAGGGCGTTATGCTCTCCCAAATTCTCAAATCCGGCAAACCCGGCAAACCTCGCCTTTACGAAACCATCGGTCACGAAACCGCCGCTGACGTTATCGACCGGCTGGAAAAACTCAATCCCGGTTACAAATGGATTGAAGCTTAATCGAAAAGGAGTGCTTGAACAATGCTTGAAAATGGATTCATCAAAAACCTGTACGCTTACCTGAAAAACACCAAAGAGGACGAAATCGTTGTCCGCACGTCTCATGTTATGGGCGGCTGGCACGATAACGAGTTTGACGCGAATGCCGCTGGATTCAATATCCATCGGTTCAACAATAAGGAGATGGAAGCACGGCATGAATTTTCCGAATGCTACCATCTGATTCGCAAATGAAAAGGGAGTGCTTGAACATGATTGAAAATCCTATGTACATCTACCTTGAACAGCTGCGGTTGAGCGGCATGACGAATATGTTCGGAGCTGCGCCGTATCTGGCACGGAAATATGGTCTGGACTATGAGGTTGCGAAAAAGGTTTTGGCCGATTGGATGCGTGGCTACAACCCACAGGACTACGAACACGTCACGATGGAAGGTTTTGAGGTGTGATTATGGAAAAGAATGTACTGGTAAGTCTTACGCTGGATGAAGCAAAACGAATGATTGAAGTTCTGGAAACTTATCTTGCGTCGCTCGATGTGTCATCTGACCATTTCAGAGCAACGGTCAAAACTCTTTACAAATTCTATGAAGCTTTGGAATATGTGGAGAATAGTTGAATAACACGCTCTAAGCCCTTGCGGGATGCCCGCAGGGGCTTTTTGTTGTATAGGGGGTGATGATATTTGTGCGCATGAATGGATAGCCCTGAACGACGTTGTAGCCTGTAAGAAATGCGGGCTTACAAGAATCAAAGACGGGAAGATTCTGTTTGATCGGAAACTTCCGAACTGCAAGCCTAAAACAAGGAGGAAGCACCATGAAGAAAAAAATCGTAAGAAGCAAGATTGACCTTTACCCGGATTACACAGCCGAAATTGCTGAGATTGAGAAGAACGGAATTTCTGAATCACTGTTACAGCGTATCATCTGGAAGCATCGGAACAATGCAATCTACAACAGGGGCTTGTATGAGCGCTACGAAGCCATAACCGAAGCGGTTCCGATTTTTGACCGCAAACCTCGATTTGAGGAAGAAGCAAATGCCATCAACAACAAGCTGAATAATGATTTCTTTGGCGAAATCGTTGACTTCAAGACAGGCTATTTTGCTGGAAAACCGATTGCGTATTCTTACAGCGACACAGAAGAATCGAAAGAAGATACGGGCGGCGAGGAAGCACGAGACGATGCAAGCAAGGCACTGACAGACTTTGTGACGCGCAATAATATGTTCGACGTGGATATGGAAGTCACGAAGCTGGCAAGCATCTGCGGCTATGCTGGGCGGCTCCTGTACCATGATGAGGACGGCAACGAGCGGGTTATGCCTGTCAAGCCGTATGAGTGCATTGTGCTGTCCAATACGGACATTACAGAGCCGGAGTATGCGGTTAGATACTACAAGACAACGGACATTCACGACAACGAGGTTTGGCACGCTGAGTTCTATGATTCTGAGAAAATTCGGTATTATGAGGGCAATCTTAGCGCATTGAAAGCAACTGGCGAGGAAACAGAAAACCTGTACGGCTATTGCCCGCTGCAAGGCATTCCAAACAACGGCGAAATGCTGGGCGATGCAGAAAAAGTCCTGTCGTTGATCGACGGATACGACCGGGCCTTGTCAGACAACAGCAATGATATCGAAAGCTTTGCGAATGCTTACATGGTCTTTGAGAACGTCAACATGGATGAAAAAGAGAGGACGAAGGGTCAGCGTTCCGGCGCTTTCCAGTATTGGACTGGCGGGCAGAATATGGGAAAAATCTATTTCCTTACCAAAGACTTCAACGACGCATTCACGGAGAACCATCTGAACCGTTTGGAAGAGAATATTTACCGTTTCAGCAAGACCCTGAACCTGACCGATGAATCCTTTGGTTCGCTGACTTCCGGCGTATCCCTGAAATTCAAGCTGACCGGGCTTGAAACTAAATGCGGTATGTTCCAAGCCAAGATGCAGTCTGCGGGCGTGTATATGTTCAAACTGCTTGCTGAAAGCTGGGGAAAGAAGCGAATCCAGATTGACCCGTTGCAGTGCTGCATGGACTTCCAGCGCAATTTCCCGCTTGACTTGCAGAGCGAAGCACAGGCGGTACAGGCTCTTATCAATGCTGGTCTGCCGAAGCGCATTGCTTATGCGCAGCTGTCTTTCGTGGATGACGTGCAGTATGTGCTGGATGAGATTGAGGCTGAGAAAGAGGATATTCCGAGCCTGATGCAGCCTGTAAAGGAGGATAGCGAGCTGAATAACCCGGATGCGAACAAGGACAAAGATTCTTCCGGCGACAATCTGGAAGAGTGGACAAAATGACCATATTGCATATAACACACTATGTATGTTTGTGTATTATGTCAATATACATATAATACAAAACGTGTTATACTAAGGTCACAATCAAACGAACGAACACAACCAAAACGGAGGGCTTGAACAATGATGAACGTTACTATTTCCGACAATGGCGCTTGCTTCATGGTGTGCGTGAACGGGCTGGCGGTGCAGGGTTTCAATTCGCTGGGCGGTGCTTGGCGGCATATCGCATGGATGTACCGGGTTGCTTCCCAGCGCTTCACCGTGGGAAAGGACAAAATCCCGGTTCTGGATTGGCTGAAAGGCATGAACGCTTACGGCTATCTGGATTGCCCGTGGGTTGAAGAAATCGCCTAACAAACAAAGCTGTGCTAACGGGCTATACGGGCGTTTGAAAAGGAGTGCTTGAACATGAAAAAGAAAAAGAAGGTATGCCCGGATTGCAGTTTGTGTGCAAACTGTGTCTACGTCGGGGAGGGCGGCTATCTCTGCGATATGAAGCAGACGATTGTGATTGAGGACTTTGAACCTACGCCGGATTACATGGTCTGTGAGGGAAAGGAGTTTGTTGCGGAATGACCGAAATGCAGAAGCTGGACAGGATGCTTGCATCCCTCAACATTCCCCACACTTACGGGCGGCGTTTCCCGGACTTGGACAAAAAGGAACCTATCCATGACTGGGGAACGCAGATCATCGTCACAACTGAAAAGGGAAAGCGTCTATGGGATGCGGTCTGCGGTTACGGCTCGTATGGGTTTGAGGATGGTTTGCTGGAAATCATGGGCGACATTGTACCGGGTAAGGATGACGTTCTGGGGTGGCTGACTGCCGATGACGTGCTGGCGCTTGTGCTTGCGAAAAGAGGTGGAGCGAAATGATTCTTGACTTCATCAAGAACTTTGTTTTTACCATTGCAGGGTGTGCGGCTCTTTTGTGGGCTACGGTCTATGTGATTTGTTCTGCATTGGAGATTTTCATGGATATTGTGAACAGAATTTCAAAGATAACACACACAGGGCAGCTGTTCAACGATTTCCTGTGGAACAGGGACGATTTTAAGAAATACGTTGCAGACCGTGAAGTATGGAGTAAAGAGCGGGAAAGGTGGTTTAAGAATGGGTAAGCACGTTGAGTTTGTGTCGTATGATGGCAGATATCCGAACCTTTGTACTGGAAAGCTGGTTCTCAAGATTGACGACAAGGATTATTGTTTCTATTTCGATACCAGTTGCAAGGGCGTTGATTTTCCGGCCTTTTGGCATTCCGGCGGCAGCGTGACGGCTGACGCAGACTGGAACTTCACCGTTAGCGAAGGGCATTGGGAAATCAATGTGGGGCAGATTCCTGAACAGTTCCGCAAATATGCTGCCGAGATTGACGAAGCTTTCAACGATAACGTTCCTTATGGCTGTTGTGGGGGGTGCGTCTGAAATGCCGAAAATCATTGATGTAGAGCCAGTCGTGAAAAAGCTCAAAGGCTGGATTAAACAAATTGAAGCAGAATATCCGTTCAGCGAAAAAGGGGATTTGGAAGGTATTGAATGCTGCATTGCGGAGCTGCAAGACGCTCCGGTCATTAACCCGGAAACCTTGCGCCCTGTGGCACACTGGGAAAGAATCGGAGATTCTAAAATGACTTGCTGTTCAAACTGTCATTTTTGAGATTCGGCACTTCCGTTAGCGTTTGCAAAGACGTATTACAACTTCTGCCCCAGTTGTGGCGCACGAATGGAGGAAAAAGAAGATGAAGTGTGAAGCAAATGTTGAATTGCGGAACGATGGGACGCTTTATGTTGTCTTGCCAAGAGATGCAAGAATCGACATGAGAAAGATAGGGCGTGTGATCGTGGAACAGACTGGCCGCTTAATATGCGTTGTGACGTATGCGGATTGCGAGGATTGCAAATATGCAGAAAAAGAATGACACATACAAAGGTCACTGGCCTTGGCAGTCGGAATTTGACCACCAACTTGTATATGTGAATCATAACGCATGGTCTAAAGTGAAAAAGTTCAACAAGAAGATTGCAAAGCGGCGTGAAAAACGTGCTGTGAAAGAAACCGTAAAAGAAGAAATGGAGAACGAAGAATGAGAAAAACAATTTTAGCCCTTGCCCTTGCCGCTTCCATGACGCTGTGCGGATGCACCGAAGCGGAACGTGTGAACCACAACATTACTCAGCAGGCACGGAACTTCAACGTGACCCGGCGGCTGTCGGTAGTAAATGCGCGAACTGACACGCCTATGCTTGAGATTATCGGCAACATGGATATCTCCAACAATGCTGAGAATGAGCTTGTTGTGACGGTCGAGCTGCCGGATGGAACTTACAAAAAGCATTACGTCTATCTGAACGAGTATACCATGTACATTGTGGAGGACTTGAGCGGGTCTGACGTGGACAAGTATCATTACGAAATCAATATCCTTCCACAGCAGTTACAGACCTTTGTACTGACTTACAATCCGTAACGGAAGGAGATTGAATATGAGCAAACGTTATGGAGAGGGATATCTTTTCTATGCCGACAGGAAAAAGAAGCCGATTGCTGAAAGTACGGAAGCAACGAACGATTTTCTTGTCATGGTACATGAATTGAACCCGGATGCAACGGTTCTGCAACTCAAAGAGCTTATAACAGATAGGAACAAGTTCATCCTTAACCCGGAAGCGGTCAAGGTGCTGGACGCATACATAGAAGCAGGGGAAGGGGACAAAGTTCCCCGTTGGAGATAAGAGGTGCTGAACAATGCTTGAACTTCTGAACATTCTTCTGAGATTGGCGCAGATTGTAGTGGTAGCCGTTGTGATTGCGTGGGCGGTTGTGCGCATGGTTCCTAAGAAAGAATGCCCGTGCGACAGATGCAAGAACTTGGTGTTGAAGCGTCCAGAGAACGATAAATATTTCAGATATCAATGCAAGCTGACAAGAGATGGATTCGATACCCCTCCCGAATATTGTTCCAAATTTGAAGAAAGGGAAATCAACGTTGTCGTTCCAAAGAAAGAGGAACCTCCAAAGGAAGAGAAACCAACGAAGAGAAATGACAACAAAATGAGGACACTTGAACAGATTGACCGTGATATTGCTTTCGTGCGATATGACATTAAACAGCTCAGAAAGATGCACAGTCCTATTTCGGTTGCGGCTGATGATTTGCTTGAACTGTACGATGAACGGCGGCGTGTCGTGGAAGCTATGAAAGAAAAAAGGAGAAACTGCGCTATGAGCGATAAGAGAATCACTGACCTTTTACCCGCAACCGAAATCCTTGCACAGCTGGCGGAAGAATTTTCTGAGGGCGCACAGGCTTCATTAAAGCTGCGCCGTGCATTGGATGGCGTAAATCCGACACCTAAGACTGTACCAGAATGCTGGGAGAACTTTGTTGAAGAATACGCCGATGTGTTTCTGTGCATCCATGCTTTGCTTGAGTCTTTGGATATCAGTCTTGATGACTTTACAGATAAGGCGGCGGATATTGTTTGCCAGAAGCAAGACCGCTGGCTGAAACGTTTGCAGGAAAGGGAGAACAGCAATGAAAAAGCAGAATGATGGTAGGACTTGCGGACAATGCAGGCACTTTATGGGCTATGGCGATTGGAACCTTTGCTGTGACCTGAAACCGGATTTGTGCTATACGGAGACTTCGGCTTGCGAGAAGTTTTTAGAAAAGAAGAAAGAGGATGACAACATGATTGACCCACGAAATGATGACTTCGGAGCGGTCTGTAATTGCGCTGTAAGGTATTGCTTGGGGCGCAGAACCTATATGCCGAGCCTTGTGCAAAAATTCATAAGGCCTTACATTCCGGTGCTTTCCAACAGGACACTTTGGTGCTTCGAGCGTGATATTGAGGAACATGGAAAGCTGGGGCTTTCGTATGGTGAGGACTTCGATAAAGCGGACTGGATGAACTTCTTACAGGCCGTAAAAGACGAAATCGCAAAGCGTGAACAGGAGAAGAAACAATGAAAGCGAAAGTATTTGTTTTATACGGGTTCGGGGTTGCGCTTGGCGTGACAGGGGCCTTGTGTGGCATTTTTATGAGCGGGGTAACGGAGTTTGCCGAACAGATGATGATGGAGGTTGTAGAACTTCTTATGATTTCCACAGGGCTTGTGTTATGCGCATTCGGAGAAAAGCTGGCGAACAAACAGGATATGGAGGACAAGAAAAATGGTTGACGAAAAGGAACGGGAACGCATTCTGAAATTCATTAAAGCGGTATTCCAAAACAAGGACAAAGGAAGCTGCGAATGCCCGCTGTGTGGCGGCACAATTGAAATTGGCGTTTCTCCCTACAATGGGCACGTTCATGGGTACTGCGCAAAATGTGGTATGAGGATGATGGAATAAGATGCTCAGACTGGAAATCGAGATTGACACGTCAACCGGTGAAATAATCGGCACGAAAGAAGCCGTCATGCAGGCGCTTGAACAGTTCGGGGAAGTCCGGGTGAAGAAGTGCGACGCATTGCCGGACAAACCTGAACAAACGACTTTATACGGGAGGAAAAGAGCATGAAACAACGTAGCAATCAGTTGAAAATTGCCCGGTTCTACAAAAAGCAAGGCTTTGAAATGATGCAGCACTGTTATAGCTACATCTGGGGCGCAATCATCAACAATCTTTCGGCAGACCTTGAGCTTACGAAGGAACAGACGGCGAAGTTGGTTCGCATTTCTGACGAGATTGACAACGTTCTTCGTGGAAACGTCGAAATGGATATGACCCCGGACGAATACGCAGAATACCTTGTTGCGAAGTCTGCCGAATGCGAAGAACGGTTGCGGCACGTTTGGGGGTGACTGGTTTGAGCAATGCAATGTCACACGATCAACTGGAACGAGCGTTAGAGTTTGTAACAGACGCTTTCGACAAGGCAAAAGACCCCGAGATGAAATGCGTGTTGAGGGGCGCAATCGTGGCAATTCAGGAAAAACAGGCTCGGGATGACGCTGAACGTGCTGCGCTTTGCGATGACAGCCCTTGCGCAGAATGCAAACGGGCAACGTGTCCGGCAAATGTAAATGTAGGTTGTGCAAAATGGCGATTCTGGTTCCGTGAGCATTGGGAACTGACGGTTGAGCGGATTATGCACGGCAAGAAACACACCTGATAGCACGAAATGAGCCGTATACTGGGTAAAATCTTGACAAAGACACAAAAGGAATGATATACTAAACACGCAGGCATGAGAGCCGCTTTCCTTCCTTGTCAGGATTGCCGCTCTGGCTCCGTTTCTACGGTGCGGAACCCATAAAATGTGCTGCATAGAACCCAAGCAGCAGGTGCGGGTTCGACATGATAAATAAGCACTAAGTCAACGTCCTCACTCCGGCCGTTGCCTTGGTGCTTATTTTTTTATAGAGGTGGGGCAATGGCGAAGGATTTGCAATATTACTATGCGCAATTGCGCCGTATCGAAGAACACCGGGAGAAATCCACTGAGAAGGAAATCCGCAAAGTCTACAAGACGATGCTTACGGACTTGCAGCATTTCATCTCGGATGAATACGTCAAGCTGGCAGAAGATGGGCAGCTTACATACGAGATTCTGCGTGGCAAGAATGAATACGCACGGTTTATAGACGAGGTTGAGAAACGGTTGAACGGCATTTCTCCGAAGGTATCAAAGGAGATTCGGGCGACCGTCAATGAGATGTACAAGTTGAGTTATGACGGTATGGTGGATGCGGTAAGCAAAAGCACATCGTCAGACACGCTCAGAGCGGCTTTTAAGGGCGTTAAAGGGGCAACCCCGGAAACGATAAAGGCAGCAGTCGAAAACCCCATAGCGGGCCTCACATTGAACGACACGCTGGAAAAGAATCGCCGGGATATCATTTACAACATCAAGAAGCAAATCGGCATAGGCTTGACCGCTGGTGACAGAATGTCAACAATGGCCCGGCGGATTGCGGACAGTCTTGATGGAGATTACAAAAAGGCGGTACGAGTTGCAAGGACGGAGGTACACCGTGTAAGGGAAACCGGGCATAATGACTGCGTTGAGGAAATCGACCAAACGTTGCAGAATGGCACAACAAGCCTACGAATGGTCAAGATTTGGCGCACGATGAAAGATGAACGGGTAAGACCTCAACAGCGTGTTAAGACGAAAGGCGGCTGGAAAACAGTCATTCGAGGGAATGCCGATCACATGAAGATGGAAGGGCAGACCGTGCTTGCAGATGAACTGTTTGATTTGGGCGGCGGCTTAAAGGCAAAGGCTCCCGGTCAAAGCGGGGATGCAAGCAATGACATAAACTGCCGCTGCACGGTTGAGTACGTCCTTATGAGTGATGAGGAATATTTCAAGGCTACCGGGAAACATTTCAAACCTGAAAAAGCTGTATCGGCAACTGGTTCCGAAGTGTACGGAATCGGAGACTTGAAAGAGCCGAAACGTCCCAATAGAAACGATTATCGAGATGCAGACGGCTATGTTGATTTTGACCGTTTTGACCCTGCAAGAGAAGCCTACAAAAAGGAAAAAGCGGCTTACGAAGAAAAGGTTGAGGAAATCGTTCAGAAGAACCTTGCACGTCCTCAACGTTTCAAGACGAAAGATGACCTTGCGGCATGGGCGAATAAAACAGGTATTGAAATCACGCAAGAAGCACGGGATGAACTCGATTTGAGAATGTTCAATGACGTTGCTGACGTTGCAGATGAAATGTTCACAAAATACCCGTTCCTCAAGAAATATACGATTCCTGCAACTCCGTATGATGAAGCTGTCACGGTTACGTTTCAGTTCGGGCGTGTGCCGAAAGAAGATGAACATAGTGCTTTCATGGATGCTATTGGAGGGGTTCGCTTCAATGGCAAATTCCTCAATTATGGGGATGCAATCAAAGAAGCAATCTACGACATGGAATCTGGCTATACAGTAAAAGGCGATAAAACGATAAGAACGCTTATTCGGCACGAAATGGGGCATAACGTTGACGCTTACATAAGGCTCACAAAAATGGCTGACGTGTACGATGGGAGAAAGCTTGTTGAATCTGGCGCAAAAAAGCGTGTGCAAATGGATGACGACTTGATAGCCCTTGCAAGAAAAAAGCCGGATGGAATGTCAGAATATGCAGAGTTTAACACGGCTGAATTTTTTGCAGAGGGCTTTGCGGAATACACGAGCGGCAGCAATACCGAGTTTGCAAAAGAGTTCGGAAAGCTGCTTGAGAAGTGGTTGAGGTGATATCATGCACGTTTCATTCACGGAAGAAGAATTGCAATGGATTGTCAAAGACCTTTTCAACTGGCACATTGCAAAGGATTGCCCGAAAGACAAACGAGCGGCGATTCAAAAGAAGCTTGATTTGGTCAACAAAGCAAAGACGATTTGACTTTTTCGTACCGCTATAAAACGACCTGAACCACGATTTAGGCACTTTGAACCAACTTGGTACTGACTTGGTACTGACTTTGAACCAACTTGCATCAAACTTGCATCAAACTTGCATCAAACTTGCATCAAACTTGCAACAAGGAGTGGTCAAAAAATCCATGCAAAGTGTGGCAAAATACGCCTTTATATTTCAAACACGAAACGAAAATCCATAAAAGGGGGCGAGCGGCTTGATAAAGATTGATGGCGAACATGATTATTTGTATCAATGGGACACTGGCAGGCGGGTTGAAACAGACTACCCGGCGGGCACGGCGATTCATTTTGCCACCCCGTTGTTAGGATGCAAACACGTTGACACAAGCAACGCTATGGTAGTCAATACGGACGCTGACGGGTTCGCCGCAATCCCTAACATCATGCTGCAAAAGGCGGGGACGATCAACGTTTACGCCTATGTGGATGGGCGCACGGTTGAAAGGGCTGATATCGAGGTTATGCAGCGCAAGAAGCCAGATGACTACGCCTACACTGAAACGGAAGTACGGACGTGGGCTGGACTGGAAAAGCGGATTGCGGCACTGGAAAACAATCCTCCCGCTCCCGCTTCTCCTGTCACACGGATTGACAGTCTGGACAAGAGTAACATCAAGCCGCTGCTAGGGATTGCAAGTGGTGCTTACGTCCTGTATGGATGGTTCACGCCTTACACTGGTTCCGGGCGAACGCTGACAATGAGCGAGCCGACCTTTGCAAACATTGTGAGTGATGAGGATGGAACTGAAACCTATGTGCAGGTGTTTTCCCCGTACAAGAACTGTGTGCAGTATCTCGCAATCACGAACGGAACGTATGACCGTAAAAACATTTACCTGAACGATTTGCAGCCATAAGGAGCTGAGAATATGGATATCAGTGCAAGAGGAATCGGGGATATCGAGGTTATTGATAACCTTGTGACAGATGACCCGACAGCCGCATTGTCCGCACGACAGGGCAAGGTACTCAATGAGAAAATCGAGAATACCATTGCCACTGTTGATATAGACGCTATCTGCAACTAAGGAGGTACACTATGGGCAAAATCCTGAATGAAGTTGGTCTTGAGTATTTCTGGGGCAAGGTTAAGGCGTTCGTCAATGCCGGGCTGGACAAAAAGGTGACTGCCGTTTCCGGCAAGGGCCTTTCGTCTAACGACCTGACCGATGCGCTGAAAGCCAACTATGACGCAGCTTACAATCACGCGGGGGCTGCACACGCGCCTACGGACGCACAGGCGAACGTGATTGAGAGCGTTACGGTCAACGGCGTAAAGATTACCCCGACGAACAAAACAGTCAATGTGAGCGTTCCTACGACCGTTGCAGGGCTGTCCGACGCGGGCAATTATGCGCTGAAATCCGATATCTCGACCATGTACAAGTACAAGGGTTCTGTTGCAACGTTCGATGACCTGCCCACGTCCGCTACCAACGGCGATGTCTACAACGTGGAGACTGACGGCATGAACTACGCATGGAACGGCACGGCATGGGATGCACTGGGCGGCTCCGTCCAGATTGATGCGATCACGAACGCCGAGATTGACGCTATCGTGAAGTAAGGAGCGGCTATGCCTTATCTTGACAAAACGGGGCTTGCTCATTTTTGGGGTAAGGTCAAAGCGGCGATTGCGGCGCATTCCGGCAACAAGAACAACCCGCACGGCGTAACGGCTGAACAGGTTGGGCTTGGGGACGTGGATAACACCCCGGACAGTGAGAAATACGTTGCATTTGCTTCCACCGCCGGGTCTGCGAACAAGACTAAGGCAAAACTGGTCATTCGCTTTAACGGCGGTCACACAGAGGGCGTGGATATGTTCACGTTCGACGGCTCCACAAGCAAGTCCATCAACATTACAGCTTCTAAGCTGCAATAAGCAATCTATTGCACCGTGCACAATCTGCGCGGTGCTTTTTGCCGTCATAGCTCAATCAGGTAGAGCAGCCGTCTTGTAATCGGCAGGTCGAGGGTTCAAGTCCCTCTGGCGGCTCCACCTCCCCCGGAATCCGAGCAGTTTCCGGGCTGGAACGCTGCTTATTCTGCGTGAGTGAATAAGGGTTGGAAGCGCAGACCGATGCGCACCCGCAAGGAGCCTATATCATACTTGCACCTTGCGGGTTTCATGGCCTGATAGTCGAATTGGTTAAGACACCGCCCTTTCACGGCGGTAATTGTGGGTTCAAGTCCCGCTCAGGTCATATCATGCTGGCGTGGCGCAGTTGGTAGCGCAACAGACTTTTAATCTGTGTGTCGTGGGTTCGATTCCCGCCGCCAGCACTGCCCCTTCATGGGGGTGCTTACTAGCCATTCTCTTTTTCTCCTGCCATACGGTTCCTGCTGTTCTGTGGTGAGGTCATGCACCCCGGAACAGTCGTGGCGAACATAAGGAATCACAGGCCGGTGAAAGTCCGGCTTTTCATGTGCCGTTAGTTCAATTGGCAGAACACCTGGCTCATAACCGGGTAGCTTGCGGGTTCGATTCCTGCACGGCGCACCAACGGGCAGCTAACCCGGAAGAAATCAGACAGAAAATAAGACAAGAGAGGTACACAGACATGATTTTGAAGTTCAAGACAACCGTTGACAAGGGAACCGAAAACGAGCGCGACCAGTGGAACTACATTGACGGCTTTTCGTCTGCACACACATTCTACAACAAGGAAGAAAAGTGTGTGTGCATTGCGATTGACGATTATGCAGTTGAAGGGCAGCTTGTCCTTGCGCTGTACGATGAAGCGTATCTGCTAAACGACAAGGGTGCAACAATTGAGCGAATTGTCGGGGTGGGCTGATGGCTGAAAAGACAATTGACGTTCTTGGGACTCCATACAGACTGATTGTTTGCTCGGAAATGGAGAACAAAAGGCTTGATGGATGCGATGGATTTTGTGACGAAACCGCTAAGAAGTGCGTGGTGCAAAATTACGAAACCAGTAAAAACGATTTGCAATGCAAAGAAAATCTTCAAATGCAGTCCAACAAGGTTGTGCGGCATGAACTGATTCATGCGTTTCTTTTTGAAAGTGGGCTTGCCGAAAACTGCGAATGGGCTAAAAACGAAGAAATGGTGGATTGGGTTGCAAAGCAATTCCCGAAACTCCAAAAGGCGTTTGAAGCCGCAGGCGCACTCTAAACATGATTGCCCAAACTGTAAAGCTCTGGGCGGCGGGCGTGTTCAAAGCGTCCGCTTTTTATATGCAGAGTAAATCCGCAAGGTGCGGAAACGGTCTTGAAAACCGAATGCCCGGATGACGGGCGGGGTTCGATTCCTCTGCTCTGCGCCAAATGTGGACAACCTGTTAGCAACTCATAACGTGGGGCTTACGGGCTGGACTCAAAAAATCGTGGGCTATACCATTTTCGGTACTTCACGCAAATGGTGTGGAACTCAAAAAATGGGAGGACTTATCACATGGAAAACGCAACCGCAAACACTGCCGCAACCGAAACCGCCGCTCAGAGCGCACAGAATGCGTCCACAACGGCTTCCAACGGTGCGGGCAATACAAACACCCAGACGAACACCAACGGCGCAAATAACGGCGATTCTGGGGCTTCTAAGGATGATGGCAAAAACGCCGCTCTCGAAGAGCTTATCCAGCGGGCCGTTGACCGGGCTACAAACAAGCTTGGCAATGAGAACAAAAAGCTGCGCGGGCAGATTGATGACCTGAAAAAGGCGAACCTTTCCGAATCCGAACTGAAACAGCTTGCAATCGAGGAAAAGGAAAAAGAGATTGCAGAGCGTGAGAAGCAGATTCAGGAGCGGGAAAACCGTCTTATCGCTATCAAGGCGATTAAGGAAATCGGTCTGGATGACGGCAGCGACGCTTCCCTTGCACTGGTTGATTTCGTCATGGCAGAGGACGAGGACGGCATCAAGGCGCGTGTGAAGTCGTTCAATGACCTTGTGAAGCGGTTTGTGCAGTCTGAGGTTGATAAGACCTTCAAGGCAAATGGACGCACCCCTGCAAAGGGCAGCACGTCCGCACCCGGCGGCGATGATAAGGCGAACAGCTACGCCGTCAAGCTCGGCCAGAACACCGCAAAGGCGAATAAGGCCGCACAGTCTACTCTCGATTACTACATTGGAGGTAAAAAGGCATGAAATTCACCACCACTTCCGTTACAACTCCTAAGGAGATTCTGGCGAACGATCATTACGTCGCAATCCCCTACGACTGTTCCAGCCTGACCCCGAATGGCGACGGCATTATCCCGGCTGGCACTGTCATTCCTGCAAACGACGCTACCGCTGTTGGCGTTCTGCTGTATGACGTGAATAAGGCAGAGAATCCCAACGGCGCTATCGTGATTCACGGCTTCGTTAAGAAGTCCAAGCTGCCCGCCGCTCCTGCATCTGCGGCTATTACCGCTCTTACAGCGCTTGGTATCAACTTCGTTGATGACAACGGCATTCCGCTTACCGCAAAGTTTGCTGTGACCTATGACCTGAACGGTGCAACCGGCACGGCGGTAACTGACGCAAGCTCTCCTTACGCTTACGGCACGAACGTAACTGTTAAGACCGCTCCTACCGTTACGGTCTATCCGGGCGACAATGACGCATTTGACAAGTGGAACACAAAGGCTGATGGCACTGGCAAGGACTATGCAGCTTCTTCTACGTTTGCAATCACCGGCAATACCAAGCTGTATGCAATCTATAAGAAAGCCTAAAAGAAGTCCAAAGGAGGAGCAAAACTATGAAACTGACTGACGTTTTTACTGCGAAAGCCGTTGCCGATAACTGGACAGAGGTTGCTTCCAACGCAATTCCTTATCTGGGCACTGGTTTCTTCCCGGCAAAGAAAAAGGCAGGTCTTGACCTGAAATGGATTAAGGGTCATAAGGGCCTGCCTGTTTCCCTGATGCCGTCCGCATTTGATGCAAAATCCACCTTCCGTGACCGCATGGGTATCAGCAAGACTGAAACCCAGATGGCATTCTTCCGTGAATCCATGCTGGTGAAGGAAGAGGATGAACAGGAGATCATGCGTGTTCAGGACGCTAACGACCCCTACGCACAGACCGTTCTGGACAACATCTTCAACGACTCCCGCACACTGGTTGATGCCGCAAACGTTGTGCCCGAGCGTATGATTATGCAGCTGCTGGCCCCTGTCGATGGCAACATGGGCATTGAAATCAAGGCAAACGGTGTGGACTATACCTACAACTACGACCCGGACGGCAGTTGGAAGAAAGACCACTACATGAAGATTACGGGCACTAACGATATGTGGAACAAGCCCGAAACCTGCGACCCTGTTACCGATATCGAAACCGCTCTGGATGCACAGGAAGCCGTTTCCGGCACACGTCCTACCATTCTGCTGATGAGCAAGGCAACCTTCAACCTGATGAAGAACAGCAAGAAGGTTCAGGCTGGCGTGCTGGCACAGAACGTGACCGCAAACGTCAACTACACTTCCGCTCGCGTGAAGTCCTACATCGAGGAAGAGCTGAACGTTTCGATCATCGTCTACACCAAGAAGTTCAAGGACGAATCCGGCACTGAGAAGAACTTCTACCCTGACAATCTGGTTATGATGCTTCCGAACGGCGCACTGGGCAGCACTTGGTACGGTACTACCCCGGAAGAGCGTACCCTTGCAAGCAAGGCCGGTGCTAACGTGTCCGTGGTCAATACCGGCGTTGCCGTTGCCGTCACTATCACTGACGACCCGGTGAACACCAAGACTACCGTGTCCGAAATCGTCCTGCCGTCCTTCGAGCGCATGGACGAGTGCTATTGCTTACAGGTTGTAAGCGACTGAACCAAAACGGGAGGTGTAAACCATGATTTATCCTTACGCTGTGAAGTATAACGGGGTTTATTACCCCCCTAACACTGAGATTGTGGAAAACCCGGTGGAAAATGTGGAAACCGTTCCCGCGACGGTGGAAAACCCGGTGGAAAATGTGGAAAAGCCTAAAACCCGTGGCAAGCGGGGTGCGGCAAAATGACCACAGAACAGATGACCGCATTGAAACTGCCGCTTGATATGACGGACGGAATGACCGCATTAGCCGTTGAGAGCGGCTTGGAATGGATTGCACGGAACACCACGTTCATCTATGACCCGGCGGCAGAACTTCCCGCAAACGTTCGTCTGTTCCTGCTGAAATACACGGAACTGATGACGGCTGACGGTCATGTGACAAGCGAGAGCTTGGGCGGTATGAGTCAGTCGTTTTCCGATGGCACGTTGACTGCTTCTTTGCTTCGTCAGTACGCAAGCGAATTGCTGGGCGAATGGTACAAGGGCGCAACGTTTACACCGGCAACGAACCGCTGGGCGTGAAAGGGGGTGATTGCATGGGTGTTCGTGTTAAGACTACCAAAAACGAGTTTCCCGATACAGAACGTGTGACAAAGGCGCTGAATGGCAAAAAAGTCATTGTGGGCTGTTTGGAGGGTGAACACGCATGGTTGGCAAGTATTCACGAGTACGGCTGCAAAATCCCTGTTACGGAAAAAATGCGGGCGTTCCTGCATTACAAGGGCATTCACCTCAAACCGACTACGACCGTTATCACGATTCCTGAACGCTCTTTCATCCGTGCCGGGCATGATGAATATGCTGACGGGGTGATTAAGAGCGCTGAACGTGCTTTGCCGGACGTGCTGGCCGGTACGATGGACGAGGACACCTATTGCCGCATGGTGGGCGAAATGCTTGCCAGCAAAATCAAAAAATATGCCATTGACCTAAAAGACCCGCCGAACAGCGGATGGACAACGGACTGGAAAGGTTCGAGCAATCCTTTGATTGATACGGGCTCGATGATAGGCGGCATCACTTACGAGGTGCAAGACGAATGAAACTGTATAACTTTGCAAGGCTGATAAAGAAATACAGCGTTTCCTTTCACTTCGTGGTGAAAGCCGAGGGGCATTATGACAGCGGTAAGTGGGTTCCGGGTGAAGAGATCATGCAACCGGCAACCGGTGCTATCGTGCCTATGTCGGACAGCAAAATCCGGCAATCCGGCGGCGTGTACACGTCAAAAGACCGGGAGCTGTACATGATGCAGCCTATACCTCTTGCGTTACAGTCTGCAAAAGTTTGTTACAAGGGCAATCTGTATTCGATTGAATCCGAAACGAACTTTGAGGACTATGCCGACGTGGCGGTGTACAGCTTGAAATGGGTGAGCCTGTTTGACCGGGAGGAAACGCCATGATTGATGCACGAGCCATTGAGATTGCTGTTGTTGATGGTCTGAAAGCGTATGTGTCAACGGACAAGAAGCCTTGCGAAGTCGTGAGAGCGAATCAGACAGGCCCTATACCGCCTTATCCGTATATTGCGTACACGATAACCACCCCGCTCCAAAGCCGTGCAGGAACGTTCTCCGTGGCTTCTGACGGGGTACGTTTTCGTGAGGCCACGCAAACATGGAGCTTCACTGTGCAATCGGATGACGCGGACGAAAGTCTGAATGTTGCTCTGAAAGCATGGGATTGGTTCGCAATCGTAAGCAACGTCTATCTTGGCGATAATGGAATCGTTGTCCAGCAAGTCGGAAACGTCAACAACCGGGATAACCTAATCACAATCGAGTACGAGTACAGAAACGGGTTTGACGTAACGTTGAACCTGATAAATGCCGTGAAGATGACCGAAGCCGAAATAGGCGGGTACATTGAAACGGCAGAACCTACACGAATCGAATAAAGGAGGATATGAACAATGCCTAAGAGTGACGTTAAAGTCGTTATCAAGCTGAGTTCCGCACCGGGCGAAGCCGGTCTTGGTTTTCCGCTCATTTTGACCGGAAAGCAGAGCACCGCCGTGGCCTATACGGAATGTTCCTCGCTGGATGACGTTGAAAAGCTGTTCAAGAGCGATACAGCGGTTTACAAGGCGGCGAACCTGATTTTCATGCAGAGTACCCCGCCTGAGAAAATCGCTGTGTGCGGTTCGACCGATACCGCACTGGACGCAATCAAGGCAATCAAGGATAAGGACTGGCGGCAGCTTATCGTCGTTGGTCTTGATTCTGATACCGAGACTACGGCAGCAAGCATTGCAACCTATATCGAGACAACCGACAAGATGTATTTCACATCTGCAAGCTCTAAGGACGGTATGCCCGAAATCACCGGCATGGACAGAACTAT
>OJNL01000302.1_pt1 | contig 35199 bp, 32 predicted proteins | sample 1597581 | NCBI WGS metagenome assembly OJNL01 (sample SAMEA2452133, study PRJEB22498) | human gut metagenome | biome: human feces; feature: human gut; material: feces | place: Australia | collected 2012
AAAAATGGATATGCAATTAATATGCCACTTTACAACGTATTGTTAAACTAGAGCCACACCAATTCTAAATTGAAAGTAAAAAAAACCAACTAAAATGAAAAACACTTTTTCATTTTGGTAATATTACTTAGGCTTCCCTATTTGCAAACATCTGTTTATCAATAACAAATACAAATTGGTATGGATTTTGCTTTGTGTTGTATATAATATTTCAAATATGAGATTATTTATCATTTCGAATAGGTTGCCTGTAAAAGTTACACGTTCCTCCGATGGAAAATTTGTTTTTTCACGGAGCGAAGGAGGGCTGGCTACAGGTTTGAAGTCATTGGACGTTGATTGTGAAAAACATTGGATCGGTTGGCCTGGCGTCTGCGTAGAACAAAAGACGGAAAAAGATGACATTTGCAGTCAATTGGAAAAAAATAATTATCATCCGGTATTCTTATCCGACAGGCAGTATGAAAATTACTACGAAGGATATAGCAACAGTACCCTATGGCCCCTCTGTCATTACTTTTTTGCTTATACGTTATATAAAAAGAACTTTTGGGAATCATATAGGGAAGTCAATGCTGTTTTTTGTGAAGAGATATCTCGGATAGTTGAACCTAATGATTGGGTTTGGGTACAGGACTATCAGTTAATGCTGTTGCCGGGCATGCTCCGTGAGAAGTTTCCCAACCTTCATATCGGGTATTTCCACCATATTCCGTTTCCTTCACATGAACTTTTCCGGATTCTGCCCGAAAGGGTCGAGATCCTGAACGGACTTTTGGGAGCCGACTTTGTCGCTTTTCACATTCACGATTATATGCGTCATTTCATCAGTGCGACGGAACGCGTCCTTCATAAGAATTTCAATCTGGATGAAGTTCAAATGAATGATCGTGTAACCCGTGTGGATGCATTACCGATGGGGATAAACTATGATCTTTATCACAATGTGATAGCTGATGACAAAGTCCACCACGCAGTAGAGAAAACACGACTTCTATTTGGAGATCATAAGTTAATCATATCGGTAGACCGACTGGATTACAGCAAAGGAATATTGCACCGTCTTTACGGATTCGCCTCTTTTTTGAAAAATCATCCGGAATATCACGGGAAAGTGACATTGGCGATGGTTATCGTCCCCTCTCGCGACCATGTAGGCAGTTATGCCGAATTGAAAACCAAAATAGACGAGGAGATCGGTTCTATCAATGGAACTTACTCTACCATGAATTGGACTCCGGTATGTTATTTTTATCACGGTTTCTCTTTTGAGGAATTAGTAGCGATGTATTATGTTGCCGATATAGCCTTGGTAACCCCTTTGCGCGATGGTATGAATCTTGTGGCAAAAGAGTATGTCGCTACCAAACAAGATAATCCGGGGGTACTCATTTTAAGTGAAATGGCCGGTGCTTCGGTTGAATTGTCTGATGCTTTATTGATTAATCCAAACGACACGGACCAGATCGAACAAGCCATTTGCCGTGCATTGAAAATGCCATTGGAGGAACAAAGAGAAAGGCTTCAGCGGATGCAAGCCATCCTTTCGGTTCAAACCGTAAACAAATGGGCTGCGGATTTCATGAGAGAATGGCGGCAGACCGCAGAGAAAAACAAACGATTACAAAAGAAAAAGATCTCCGCACAAGACCAGAACGAAATCAAAACATTATATGACCAAGCGAAAAAGCGCTTGATTTTGCTGGATTACGACGGAACATTAACTGCATTCAAAAATCATCCGGAAGATGCAGCTCCAACACCTGCATTACGAGACCTGTTACAGCGTTTTTGTTCCGACTCTCGGAATCATGTAACCATTAATAGCGGGCGGGACCACTATACATTGGAGAAATGGCTGGGAGATCTTCCTCTGTCTTTTGCCGCCGAGCATGGTGCATTTTACAAGGAAAAAGGCGCATGGCGTAAAAACATAGGCAATCGAGAGTGGGATTCGGAGCTATTGTTTATTCTAAATTTGTTTGTAAGCAAAACCCCGTACTCTCATCTTGAGACAAAAGAAGCTGCTCTTGCCTGGCATTATAGAGAATCGGACGCCTGGCTGGGAGAGCTGAGAGCGCAACAGCTAACAAAGGCTATAATGCCTGTTTGCCTGAGAAAGGGATTACAAATCATGCAGGGCAACAAAGTCGTGGAAATAAAATCTCCAGAATACACAAAAGGTTCGGAAGTAGATCGCCTATTATTGGCTTCCCGCTATGATTTTATACTAGCAATGGGAGATGACACGACGGATGAGGATATGTTCCGGGCTCTTCCAGTATCCGCCATAACAGTTAAAGTTGGAATTGTATCTGAAAAAGCCAAATACAATCTGTCCTCGCAGGAAGAAGTATTGCCTTTTTTGGAAGAACTGTCGGGTGAAGGTGTTAGTTACGGAACGACTTCCAGAAGCATAAAAGGTCAACTGAAAGCCACCGTTGATTTTTTTAAAGGATTGTGGACAAATAAAAAATAATTTTTATGGACAAGTTAAATTACGGAGTAATAGGAAATTGCTGCACAGCGGCTTTGATTTCAGATAAAGGCAGTATAGATTGGTTATGTTTCCCTAACTTCGACTCACCTTCCATCTTTGCATCATTGCTCGATCGGGAGAAAGGGGGATATTTCGGCTTCGAGGTTTCTCCGGATTATCAAATATCGCAATCGTATGTTCCTCATACAAATATTCTTTCGACCAACTTCGTATCAGAAGAAAATGAATTTGCCGTTGTAGATTTCATGCCTTGTTACCATCTGAGCGATGCGAGCAATTGTTATCGTCCGGCAGAGATCTACCGATATATCCGCAGAATCAAAGGTACTCCCTGTTTTAAAATCAACTATGAGCCGGCTCCGGACTATGCCCGTGGAAAGACAATTTTCAACACGACCTCGGAATATATAGAGACCTACTCTACTTCTAACAGCAAAGATAGGCAATATCTTTATTCCTCACTACCTTTGCACAAGATCTTGGAACAGAAAGAAATCGTACTGGCTAAGGACGAGTTCTTGCTACTTTCATATAACGAGAAAGTAATACCCGTCAACATTGAGCGTGAGAAACTGGAATACTGCCGGACGCTGGTTTATTGGCTGAATTGGACTGACCGAACCAAGAAGTTTACGGTCTATAACGATGTCATTGAGCGAAGTCTCCTAGTTTTAAAATTGATGTCTTTTTATAATGGAGCCGTATTGGCGGCCATAACAACTAGCCTACCGGAAACGATCGGAGAAGTCCGTAACTGGGATTATCGTTTTTGTTGGCTGCGCGACGCCTCCATGTCCATTGAAACTTTGTTCCAGATAGGCCATGTGGAAGCCGCAAGGCGGTTCATGAGATTTGTCCAGTCTACTTTTGTTTCTCAACACGATACTTACCAGATCATGTACGGTATTCGCAGAGAAAGAAAATTGACGGAAGTTATTCTGGGACATCTTTCCGGTTATAAGAACTCACGACCCGTTCGGATCGGTAATGATGCTTACCACCAGCTTCAAAATGACTCGTTCGGCTATTTAATGGACCTGATCTACCAATACTATCGTTTGATGCCCGGTACATTGGACGAGGTGGAAGATATGTGGGAAATGGTAAAAAGTATCCTGACGAATGTGATGATTGACTGGAAAAAACCAGACAAAGGCATTTGGGAGATTAGAGGAGAAGGACAGCATTTTGTTTCCTCCAAAGTTATGTGCTGGGTCGCATTAGACAGGGGAGCTCGTATTGCAGATTTATTAAACAAACCGACATACCGGAGACGTTGGTCGGAAGAAGCGGCCGTAATCAAAGAAAATGTCATGAAAAACGGTTGGAAAGAAGAGATGCAAAGTTTCTCGCAAGCCTACGGTAATTCCGACCTTGATGCGTCCTTGTTGTTAATGGAACCGTACGGATTTATCGATCCGAGAGACATACGCTACCATAAAACAGTGCAAGCGATAAAGAATGCGTTACTTTACAAAGGGTTGATGTACCGTTATAAATCTCATGATGATTTCGGACTTCCCTCTTCCGCCTTTACTATTTGTACGTTCTGGCTCATTCGTGCTCTTTATGTCATAGGAGAAAAAGAAGAAGCACGTAGTCTGTTTGAGGAAATGCTTCATAATTCAAATCACTTGGGACTTTTCAGTGAAGACATTGATTTTGAAACCAAGGAGCAACTGGGGAATTTTCCTCAAGCATATTCCCATTTGGCACTAGTCAATACCGCTATATTGTTTTCGGAAGAGGACATACGACTGTTTTTTAAATAAACCTTCTGTATCTCTTTCATTTTGGAAATATTTTTTCACTATGAAAGAGATTTTATTCTCTTTTTATAGGACAAAGCTCATAGATATCTCATTATTAAATAATTATATATCTTCGAACGCTATTGGCTCAAAAATTGCCAGCTCCTTGCAGTTAAATAGTGAATCAATATGGAAACGAATAATTTACTGGCCCCATTATTTTTTGTATTGATAGGGTTGATGGGAGGTGCGATTTTAAAATTCGGATTAAAAAAGATGCCTCTTCCTTACACGGTCGGGCTATTTGCCTTTGGATTATTGATCGGTACGTTTGACCGGATAGGCTGGTTGGAAAGCATTCCTATATTAAAATCATCGATCGATTTTGCCGGAAATGCTAATCCCGATATGATACTTTATATTTTTCTTCCGATCTTGATATTCGACGCTGCTTATGAACTGGACGTGCATATCTTTCGAAAAACATTGACAAATGCCACTATATTGTCCGTACCGGGTGTCATTATTGCGATGTTGCTGACGGCTGCCTTGATGATAGGGATCGGAACGTTCGCCCCTTCTTATGAAGGGTGGAACTGGACATTTGCATTGATGTTCGGAGCCTTGATAAGTGCGACAGACCCAGTGGCCGTTGTCGCATTGTTGAAAGAGCTAGGCACCAGTAAACGTTTCTCGACGCTAGTGGATGCCGAGTCGATGCTAAACGATGGAACCGGTATTGTCCTTTTCATGCTGTTTTTCGGAGCCTATACCGCTACTGGTGTTTCGGATTCTCCCGTAGCGGACTTTATCATGGTCGTTGCCGGAGGAGCCCTGATTGGTACGCTTTTGGCTTATTTGTGTATTCAATTTATCACAAAAGTAAATGGAGACGAGATGCTTCAAAACAGCGTGATGATTCTTTCCGCTTATATGACTTTTGTCATAGCGCAAAATTATTTGGAAGTATCGGGAGTAATCGCTTTGGTCGGTTTCGGTTTGACAGTCTCTTACATGGGCCGTCCGAGGCTGAAACCGCAGGTCAATAAATTCATGCGTCAATTTTGGGAATTGGCGGCACACATAGCAAATACATTGATATTCATAATTGTCGGTATCGTAATAGCATTGAAGGTAGACTTCTCATGGATGGATTTATTGATTCTTATCTGTGTATATGCCGGGATAAATATCATTCGTATATTAATAATAACCATATTTTATCCGATCATGAAACGGTCCGGATATGGCTTGTCGGTGCGAGAGTCCACGATCTTGAGTTGGGGAGGATTACGTGGTGCATTGGGACTAACGATGGCACTGATGGTATCGTATACCTTTTCGATACCAGAACCAATACGTCGGCAAGTACTTTTCCTTACGGCTGGGATTGTAACTTTAACATTGACAATAAATGCGACTACAATCGGTTGGCTTCTAAAAAAATTGGGATTGGCAGAGATACCGTCCTCCAAGCTTCTTTTGGATTATAGCGTAAAAGAACAGTTGTACGAAGGTTCTGAAAAATACCTAAAAGATTTGAAACAGAAGGAAGCGTTGGAAGCAACAGACTGGAGTATTGTCGAACAGTTTCTACCTCAAAAAGAAATATATCCGGAAATGCCTGTCCGTACCAAAGACGTAATGGCAGACATACGCCTACGAATCTTGGATAGAGAGCGCTCGCTCTATTGGAGCCTATACACAAACGGTGTCATTTCATCCGGGACGCAAAGACGTTTAAATGCCGCAATTGATGAACAATACGATCGAGACGGAAAGAAACCTCTATGCGACCGAGGCGATATTTTTGAATTCTGTGAGGAACCTTCATGGATAATCAGTATGAAGTTTTTCTCTCGTTTTTTCCAAAAATGGGCAGATATTTACTATCAAGACAGAATTATTTTAGGGTACGATTTGGCAAGGGGATTGATCATAGCCCAGAAAGAGTCCTTGAAACTGGTTAACGAGTTTGGCTCCTCGGAAACAGTCTCTACCGAATATGAAAGTTGCTTGTCGTTTTTACAAGTCGAGATCCGTAAAAATATAACTAGAGCATCGAATTTTATCACAAAAATATCCATTGATTATCCTAAATCATATAAAGAGGCTGTGACTTGCAAGTCTGTCCGTATGTTATTGAGCAACGAAAAAAAGAGGATAGAACAATTCAAGGAACAGGGTTTGATTACCCAAGAAGAAGCCGAGCAAATGGTAAATGAGTTGGGAGAACGTCATAATAAGGTTTTCACTTCTTACCAGTTCCTAAAATAGCGAAAAGAGAAATATGTCAGTCATCCTCAATAGATAATAACTCATCTAAAGCACCATTCATAATGTATGGTAAACACTGGCGAATCTTGTCTATAGGCCAATCCCACTATTTGAGGATCTTGTATAATGGTATTTAGATATACGGTTTGTTTATCTCCCGTACGTGGATATATTTTAGTCATCATCTTTCTTCGTTTTTTAGTAATGTTTCTTTTTCAAATAAAAAATAGATTGTGTAGCCAACAGAATTACAAAGACGTATTCCGCTGTTAAATAGATTGCGAGAGGAGCTTGCGTGTAACGACATAACCAATAAAGATAAACCAAATATGTGGCTGTTGTCGTAACTTGAAAAAGGAAAGTCATTTGTGTCTTTCCTGTTCCTCCGACAGCATTCAAATATACATAACCCGGTAAAGCGAAAGTGTAATTCAACAACATTACAACAAAAGGGGCAAAAGCTAATTGTATCAATAGTTCATTATTCGTATAAAAACCAATAATCCATCGATTACACAATAAAGCAATCGCAACCAAGGGAAATCCTATGGCATAACCTAATTTCAGAATTTTACTACAGATTGAAAATAGTGTCTTCCCTTCTCCCGCACCAATCGCATTACTGACTAATGAGCCTGTTGTAAGCGCAAAAGAATTCGCTATCACAAAAAATATAGCCGATACGCTCCGGGTTATATTGGAAATCGCTAACTCTATTTTTCCCAAATGCTCAATTGAAACGAAAAACAAGAACCAAGGGGCTACACTAATAAACGCATGAAGCATACTCCATATTAATAACTTCAAGACTTTTATAAGTAAATTACCATTATAGACCGGCCTTAACCCATATTTTTCTTTATCCAATCGTATCCACATATAGAAGAAAAGCATCATAAAGGAGCCCATCTCTGCCAAAGAAGAGGCAATTGCCGCCCCCGAGATTCCTAATTCCCTAGTGAATATCAAATAAAAATTTAAAGGAATATTGATTAATACCGCTATGGCAGCAGCCCAAGATAGAGCTTTTGTATGCGTTATCCCCACTAAAAAAGAACGTATCGCTAAAAATGGGAATGAAAACAACAATCCAAAGCTACGCCAATCCAAGTATAGGATTACCGCTCGATAAATATCCGAGGAAACGATCAGCTTCTTTAGTATAAATGGGGAAACCGTATGAATGAGAAGGTAAAGAAAGATAGCCAATCCCAAAAGGAAAAATAAGCCTTGAAAAAAGGTCTTGCCGGTTTCCTTGTAATCTTGCTCTCCATTCCTTCGAGCTACCATTACTTGCAACCCAATGCTAAATCCAAAACCAAGCATATAAATCGCCAAATAATAAATTCCAGCGATAGCGGACGCTCCTAATTCTATCTCTCCAACGTGGCCTAAGAAAACAGCATCCGTAATATTGATTAATTGTTCCATTAAGATGCTCATCATTACAGGAAAGTTGATGAGCCATATTTGTTTATATGTATAATTCATTGCTCAACTGTATAATAGTGCGATACAACATACCGCTTTTATGCAGTATGTTATTTCGTAATCCATAAAATAAAAGGATATAAAATCTCCGTGACAAATAAAGCTGTATCTGTCAAATAGCTGAATAGCTTTATTGAATAGGGCTAAAAGAAAAAACGGCTAAATAGACGTCTCTATCCAACCGTTCAAAAGATCTTCGCGATAATCTTTTGTGCTCACAGTCAAGGTTAAACTCGAAAAACATATAACTTCAAAATGAATTTATAACATCATTTTGTTTTGATGTTGGCAAAGGTAAGCCTTTATTTGTAAATAACAATTTTTTATCATGTTTTTTTTACTATTATATCTTTTTTTTCTTCTCTAGAATATTTTCGTTTTAATTTATGGCCTCTCTTGTGCTCGGATATTCAAAAAAACGCAATGGAAAGTTCAAGAAATGAAAGCAGGGCATAAAAAGGGTGTGTCATGACACACCCTCTTGTGAAACCATAAAAAAGATTTTCAGCCACAATGGAAATAAGTATTGACCAGCTTCAACATCTCTTCCGGATTATTCTCTAGGTCCTTGCGTAAAGAAGCGTCATCATAAGATTCCAGTTTATGGATGATGCCGTCTATCATACTCGGACTAAACACATTATATTTTTCAAAAACAGCACGCTGTTGTCTTAAACGGGCGGCTGAGGCTGCGCAACTGTCTGGGAGTTGATCCAATGTCTTTAGGCGATCTTGATTCTCTTCCTTATGAATATTCACGTTTACATAAGTCTTCTCAGCGATCTCCAAAGCATCGTCGATCTCAAAACCATGGCGGCACGCAACTGCCAATCCTGCCAATAATTGGTATAAATCAGCGGAGCCATCCGGTGAGCGCATCTCGACCGTTTGCTTTTGGCTCGTATCATAATGGCTGGCAGGTTCCAATGGGTTCGCCAAAGCACACATGTCCGTTTTTGCGGCCCAACCTAACGGAACACGAACTAAAACTGAACGATTCCGATCTCCCCAACAAATATTCGTAGGTGCTTCTTGGTGTGGAACCAAGCGGAAATATGAGGTTGGGTTCGTATTTCCAAAAGCCGTAATAGAGGAAGCTAAGCACATCATTCCAGCGATAGCCTTACGGGCGGTTTCGGATAAGATACCATTCGCTAACATCTGATTCTTGCCATCTTTCATGATACGCATATGGACATGCAGACCGGAACCTGCTTTTCCCACCGTAATTTTCGGAGCGAAAGTGATGTTATATCCATATTCATGCGCTAGATTGCGGATCGCCCATTTAGCGATCATCAATTGATCCGCTGCATTTTCCGCAGGACATGGTAAGAACTCGATCTCATTTTGCTCATAGATCAAACCATTTAACGTAAAGTTACCAACTTCTGAATGACCATATTTAATTTGTCCCCCGGCTTGCGCTATGCAGTGCATGCACTCCGTCCGGAACTCATTGAACTTAGCGTAAGGAGCGGATTCATGATAACCTTTTTGGTCGGTAGCAGGGAAAACGCCTTCATCCGGTGCGATTACGTAATATTCTAATTCACCCATTGCCTCAAATTCCATTCCCGTCACCTCATGAAAAGCCTTACAAGCTTTATGCAAGGTATATTCCGGGGAACTTTCTAAGGGTTCTCCATCCTTATTGAAGAATGAGCAAAGCATGGTAAGCGTAGGTAATTCCGCAAACGGATCCTCGAAAGCCGTACGGAAACGGGGCACCACATACAGGTCACTACTTCCCGCCTCGATAAACGAGAAAAGACTAGAGCCATCCACACGCTCACCGCAAGTCAAGATCGCATCCAGATAAGCTGCATTGTTGATTACAAAGTTCAGTGTTTTCAAACGTCCGTCGCCTGCAGGATACATAAAATTAACCATCTGGATATCTTTCTCATAGATATAACGGATAATGTCCTCTTTCGTAAACTCGGACGCTGGCTTTTGTAAAAACTCCACTAATACGTTGGGAGTCATTTCTAGTTCTTTGTTCATGTCTTATATTGATTATGTTTATAGTGTAGAGAAAAACTTTCCTTTGGAACTGCTAACCGGAATCAAGCTAGAGATCGCTTCAGCAACCTCTATAGGTCGGTCAGACTCTATGATGTCCACGCCTTGACGGATGATCATACGGTATGCTTCAGCACGACTTTCGGGTGTGGATAGTTTATCGTCGGAGGGAGCGGTAGATATCATGCACATGACACCTCTTTCATGCAACATATCGATTACCTCACGGACTTCGGGGGTAATCTTCGGACCTACGTAAGCCATGATATGGCTCCAAGGTATACCGTTATCCTCATAGTCTTGAACCGCTTCTTTCGTTTTCACAAAAGCCTCAAACATGAAATTCGGATTTTTCTCGTAAAAGAAACGAGCCGAGGCACCATCATGAACCGTAATCATTACATAAGGTTCCGCTTGCATATCGGTAATCAACTGAGCAGTGCGCTCCATAGGAACATCCTTCTTATCAAGGATTAGGATTGTTTTTCCACGAGCCCAACGAATCGCTTCCTCTAAAGTCGGGATACGATAGTTTGTGATATTTCCTTCGGGATCCTTCAAACGGAAATTTTGCAATTCTTCCCAAGTATAATCAGAAACTTTCCCGGTCCCATTACTGGTACGCTCCAGTGTATCATCGTGGAAAAGGACGATAACACTATCTTTGGTTAACCTCGGATCTATCTCGAACGTGGCAGGAGTATAAGAGAGGGTATTTTCAAAGGTTTCCATACTGTTCTCAGGATAGCCTTTTCCCCGTCCACCTCGGTGTCCGCTAATTAAAGGAATTCGGTCATCCGCATATTGGTAGAAAGATATCAAATCATCTACATTTGATATCTGTAGCGTATTCATTCCGTTGTATTCAAGCTCCTCCTTTGGCGTGTTCAATACGCAAGAACCACAAAGCAGGGCCAGCATTAAAAATCTGGCGGATAAATTGAGTTTCATTTCACGATCGTATTTTAGGTGAATGATTCTTTCTATCCGCCAAACTTACACAAAATAAATGATTTTACAGAGTTAGCACCTTAATATTCGTCAACTTTCTGGTCTACACGGAACTTATCCAAACGTGCTTGCAGGCGAGTTTGGATATCGGCATATTCCGGATTATCGTATAAATTATTCAGCTCATTCGGATCACTTTGCAAATCGTAAAGCTCGTTGCAGCTAATCGCGTCATTATGCTCATTCTTCTCTCCATAGAAATGGATCAATTTATAACGACTGTCACGCACGCCATCGTGACGACGTACCATATGGATAGCTGGATAATCATAATAATGATAATACAGATACTTGCGCCAATCTTTTGGTGTCTCGCCTCCAAACAAGGGGACTAAAGAAGTTCCTACCATATAATCAGGTTTCTCGATACCGGCTATATCCAGATAAGTCGGGGCATAGTCAATGTTCTGTACTAAGGCTGTACATTCACTTCCCGCCTTGATTTTAGCAGGATAACGGATAATCAACGGCGTACGGAAAGATTCCTCATACATGAAACGTTTGTCGAACCAGCCATGTTCACCCATGTAAAAACCTTGATCCGAGGTATAAACGATCACGGTATTATCCATAAGCCCTTCTTTTTCCAAATAGGCGATCAAACGCCCCACCTCATCGTCAATAGATTTGATGCAACGTACGTAATCCTTGATATAACGTTGATATTTCCATTTAACCAAATCCTCACCTTTCAGGTTCTCGTTAATGAATTTTTCGTTACGAGGCTTATAAGAAGCGATCCAAGCCTCCCGTTGTTCCGGGGTCATACGATCCAAAGAGGCCTCCCAACCACCAATATTCCATTCCTTTTTATAAGCTTCCTTATCTTTAAGCTCATCTACCTTCAAATCATAAACTAAAGTCATATTTTTGTCTATACTCATCTCTTGTGTACGTGCGGCATCGCAACGAGTAGCATAATTATCATTGAAAGTATCTGGATATGGGAACTCTACATCCTCATATAAATCCATATATTTTGTATCCGGCATCCAGTTACGATGTGGAGCCTTATGATGAACCAGCAGGCAGAAAGGCTTATCCTTATCCCTCTCTTCCAAAAACTCGATAGCGTGATCGGTCGTAAGGGTCGTCGCATATCCCTCTTCTTTTACATACTTGCCATTCGATTCTTTGCTTTTAAACTCCGGATTATAATAATCTCCCTGATCCCATAACACATGATAATAATCAAAACCTTTCGGCTCACATTGCATATGCCATTTACCGACAACACCTGTCTGATAACCGTGCTGTTGTAAGATTTCAGAGAAGAATACTTTTGTCGTATCAATACCTTTTCCTAACTGTCTTTGTCCGTTTTGGTGACTGTAAAGACCGGTCATCAAACAAGCACGGCTAGGAGTAGACAGAGAATTCTCTACGAAAGCTTGCCGGAACAACATTCCTTCTGCAGCCAAACGGTCTAAATTTGGTGTTGGTGCCAATTTACCTAGCGCATGTCCATAAGCGCTAATAGTTTGATACGAATGATCATCCGTCATGATATGAATGATATTGAGCGGCTTCTCTGCCACTTCTTTTTGCCCTGTTCCGCATGCGGAGAACAAAAGGGCAGGGGCTAATATAGCTCCATAATTAATAGTATTTTTCATATATAATTATTTTATGTAACCTACTTCCCGACGATTCAAACCTATTTGTCCCGTGAGATCATCTCCCAGATCCAACCGAGCCTCTTCTGCTATAGATTGTAATAGACGAATCACCTCCGGATATTGATCTTTCACATCATATCTTTCTCCCGGATCTCTACGCAAATCATATAGAGATAAATCGATATGTTCTCTCCCGATTTTCCCGGGATACCCATCGACTCCTGCCTCTAAATAAGTGGCATGTTCATGAGGGAATACCAATTTAAATCGATCGTTCCGAATGGCCTCCAGATTATTCTCCCCATAATAATAGAGCAGATATTTTCTAGGAGACTCAACATTCATGCTATATAACAATTTTTCGATATTGACCCCATCAATTTTTTTCTTAGGAAGTTCTGCTCCCGTTAACGATGCTAATGTAGGAAGTATATCAATCGTACTGGCTAATTGATTGTAAACAGTACCTCTAGGAATCACTCCTTTCCAACGCATGATACAAGGAACGCGTTGTCCTCCCTCAAACGTGGTAGCTTTCGCTTCTCTCAAACCTCCGGTACTCCCGGCATGATTACCAAAACTAAACCAAGGCCCATTATCCGACGTAAAGATAATCAAAGTATTTTCATCTAGGTTTAATTCCTCTATTGTTTCTAGAACTTGTTGGACACTCCAATCTACCTCAAGCATGACATCCCCATATAAACCTTGTTTACTCTTTCCTTTAAATTTGTTGGATACAGCAAGCGGAACATGTGGCATCGAGTGAGCAAAGTAAAGAAAAAATGGTTGTTCACGATTCTTTTTGATAAACTGGATCGCCCGTTCCGTATATAATGTAGTAAGCTCGGCTTGATCATCCAATGTCCACAATTCTCTTATTTTTTCATTTCCGTCGATTAATGGTAATGCCGGATGCCGTAATTTGTTTGGTAAATTAGATGCTGGAGTCACTCTATTCCCGTCATAATCTACTGGCCACATATCATTGGAATAAGGCAACCCAAGATACTCATCAAATCCTTGTTGCAAAGGCAAAAATGGATAAAGGTGACCTAAATGCCATTTACCGACCATTCCACAAGAATAACCTCTAGTTTTTAACATTTCCGGAAGAGTTTCCTCATTAGGGGCCACTCCTATACGGCCTTGAGGCATCAATGCCCCCGAAATCCCCACTCGATTTGGATAACACCCTGTAATTAATCCGGCTCTCGATGCGCTACTTATAGGTTGGGCTGCATAAAAGTGGGTAAAAAACATTCCTTCAGAGGCCAGTCGGTCAATAGTTGGCGTGTTATATCCAGAAGCACCGGTGACTGTTAAATCGCCATATCCCATATCATCCATAAAAAAGATCACGATATTAGGAAGTTTGTCCCGGGCTTGTATAATAACCGGGGTAACAGTTGCTACCCCAGTTATAAATAACAATTTTCTAATATCCCGCATTTTGTACTAAATTAGGATTCAAGTCTATCTCGGATTGAGGGATCGGCATAAGGATCATATGCTCCTTGATATTTTGCGCAATCTCAGTTTTATTAGCTTCCGCTACTTTTGCTTCATATGCACTATGCTCTTTCATTCGTTGAATAAATGTACCGGTACGTACTAAATCGAACCAACGATGTCCTTCGTGAGGGAATTCCAGCCGTCGTTCATTTAATATAGCTGTACGAAACTCATCCTTCGACATAGGTTTAAAGTTTCCAGAATCATCACCAAAAGCACGTTCCCGTATCCTGTTTAACATAGCGAGAGCCTTTGTAGATTCGCCCACTTCATTTAATGCCTCTGCATACATTAATATAGCGTCCGCATACCTGATAATGTGCATATTTACATCGCAACGGTCACCCGTTTCAAGCCCTTCAACCCAGAACTTACCGCTAAGAGGTATACTTGATTTCAATATTTCACCGGTTTTAAGATGAGCGAACTCTGTTTTAAAATTAGTCTTTTTTCTCAAATCTCGATTATCAAACTGGTCATACAATTCTTGTGTCGGGATATCAGCCTCATTAAGGGCAGAGATTCCTAAGCTCCCCGGAATGGAATATTTCGGACCAGCAAGCGCCATTTCACCATTATGTTGAAACGGAGGTTCTTTATACTCAATATAAAGTACAGCCTCAATACCAGCCTCTGTATCTCGAAGCCAGTTCGCATGGTAATCTTTGTGTAAACCGAAACCATATTCAGATTCATGCTCGACTACCTCTGCCAATTTATCTTTCGCCTTTTGGAAATCCCCTTTAGTTAAATAGACTTTACCGAATAAAATTTTAGCGGCTCCTTTGTTGATACGGCCCTCATCGGAAGCTGAATATTCAGATCTTAAAGGAAGATGTTCTTCCGCAAATGTAAGATCTTCTATAATCTGATCATAAATCAGTTCTTTAGAATCACGTGGTCCTTTTGAATCTTCTACGGTCTTCAAGTCTAAGATCAAAGGAACATCGCCGAAGAAACGAACGAGGTTGAAATAGTATAGAGCACGAAGTGTACGAGCCTCAGCGATCAATCGGTTCTTTTTACTTTCATTCATTTTGATCTCTGGAATCTTAGCAATCGCCGTATTTGCCCTAGAAATACCGGAATAACAATTTTTCCACATATCTTTTACAAATGTATTCTGAGAGTTAAATCGCAGAAACTCCAAGTCTTGTAAGTTTGCGTTCGGCATACCTAAACCATTTTTCATCATATCGGTAGGTAGCTCTGCCATCATATACATCAAACGGTTATATAAGCTGTTTAATTGCTGATAAGTAGCATCTACCGCTGCCTGTGCGTCTTTCTCGCTTGTATAAAAATTATCCACGACCAAACGGTCCACGGGATTCTCGTCAAGGAAAGAACAACTGTTGATTCCACAAGAGAAACAGAAAGCTGAAAATATATATATGAACGATTTTTTCATTTTGAGTCGATTTAAAAGTTATTTAATGTCCAATTTGATGCCAAACATAAAGGTACGGGCTTGCGGATAACCGCCAAAGTCCTCTCCTGCCTCTAAAGTTGAAGCGCCTCGATAGCTCACTTCCGGATCATAGCCTCTGTATTTAGTCCAAGTCAATAAGTTTTGTCCGGTTACGTACAATCGCAGACCTCCGAGATGTTTCCAATTTAATTTCGGGAAACTATAAGACAATGAGACTGTTTTTAATTTCAAGAAAGAACCGTCTTCAATGAACCGATCACTTACGATATTATTCCGATTCGTTGTCGCTTTTTGGTATTCATTACTTGGATTCGTAGGTGTCCAACGGTTCACGAGATCCTGATATACATTTTGTCCACCAGTCGGCGACTCAAGCTCCATTGCGTTATAATTGAAAATCTTATTCCCATATGAATATTGTAAGAATACGTTTAACTCAAATCCTTTATAAGCAAACGTGTTGGTCATACCTCCAAAGAATTTCGGATTTGCGTCTCCTAATATCTCCCGATCGTTTGTGGCATCAATCTTACCGTCTCCATTCAAGTCCTTATAACGACGGAGTCCGACACCGATAGGCGAGGGTGAAGAAGTTTGTTGAGCACATTCTGCTTCATTTTGGAAAATACCGTCAAAACGATAGCCATAAAATACTCCAATTGGTTGACCAACGATCAAGCGACGGATATCACTCGTCTTTAAATGATCGTCGTATGTACCTACATCTTTATACGTTTCCCCACCCAACTCTAATACTTTATTCCGGTTGAATGAAATATTAAAGGCTGTTGTCCATGAGAATGCCCCGCTTAAGTTGTCACTCTCAATAGAAAGCTCGTAACCTTTATTTTGGACACTACCAATATTTTTCAACATAGAATCATAACCGGAGGCGCTAGGAATCGCTACATTATATAATAAGTCCGTTGTTTTTTTATAATAATAGTCTGCCGTTAAACGTAAGCGATTATTAAATAGCCCAAGATCAAAACCAATATCAAATTGCCCTGTTTTTTCCCATTTCAAGTCAGGATTAGGTATCCTGTTCGGATAAAATCCAGAAACCAATTGATTTCCGATTGTCCAACTATTACTTCCCAATGTAGCCAAGGATTCGTAAACTCCGATTTCTGTATTTCCAGTGAAGCCATAACTGGTACGTAACTTTAAATTATTAATGACAGCTTTAACCGGTTCCATAAAACCTTCCTCAGAGATACGCCATGCCACAGAACCCGAAGGGAAAAATCCATACTTATTGTTGCCCCCAAAACGAGAAGAACCATCCACACGTCCGTTAACAGAGAATAAATACCGGTCATATAACGAATAATTAATACGTGCCAAATAAGACATAAGGCTCCATTGAGTAGCAGAAGATTCCGGTTTATCATAAATAGATCCGGCTCCTAGGTTATTATACTTCATGACATCGTTCACGAAATTAGAAGATGCTCCCGTTACGGATTCCACATTATTTCTTTGAATGGTGAAGCCTCCTAAAATATTCAAGGAATGAATATCCTTGAATGTCTTATTCCAAGTAAGTATATTCTCGTTCAGCCAGTTAATAGAACGGTTTACACCGACTTTCGCAGATGCGATACCTAACGATTGATAGATATTTGACGGAGTATATTTATTTTGCTTCAAATACATAATATCCATCCCCAAAGATACTTTAAGCTTTAAGTCTTTTAAGAATTCCCATTCCGCATAAACATCACCTAACACACGTGTAGTCGCATTATTGTATATTTCTTCTTTTGCGGTAGCTACCGGATTCGGGATTAATAACCCGGGGTCGTTAGTTGGCGTATACTCACCCGTCTCTTCATTAGCATAGACAGACTGGATGGGATTCATTTTCAAAGCGCCGTTCACGACTCCGTCACGTCCACCGACATCTGTTGCCGATGTTCTACTGATCGTGTGGGTACCAGACATATGAGTGCCGACTTTCAGTGTATTGAATATTTGTCTATCAAGATTCAATCGTAATGAGTAACGTTTGAAATCCGAGTTAATAATTACACCCTTTTGATCAAAATACCCCCCTGAGATCGCATATGTTGTTTTGTTATCACCTCCGGAAAACGTCAATTGATAACTTTGAATCATGGCTGGACGGAAAATTTCATCTTGCCAATTTGTTCCATTACCCAATTTAGCGATTTCGCCTAATTGTGTAGTGTTATAGGGCGCATCCAATCCATCGTTCGTATAGGCCTCATTAACCAATGCCGCATATTCTTGCGCATTCATGACATCAATAGTCTTCGCTACATTTTGTACACCAAAACTAGATTCAAAAGTTATTATATCACGTCCCTTCTTACCACTCTTCGTCGTAATAAGTACAACACCATTAGCGGCACGTGCTCCATAAATGGCTGTTGCGGAAGCATCTTTTAGAATCTCGATAGATTCAATATCAGAAGGGTTTACCGTAGATAATCCACTGATTTGTGTATTACCACCCGTCGAGCCGAAACCTGTCCCACTATATACGGGAAAACCATCGATTACATAAAGCGGCTCATTTCCTCCTTGTAAAGAGCTACTACCACGTACACGGATAGACGCTACCGCTCCGGGCATACCCGAAGTTTGCGTAACTTGTACACCGGAAGCCCGGCCTACTAATCCTTGGTCGATAGAAGTCATAGGAGTTTGTTGTATCTCTGTTGTTTTTACAGAGGAAACAGCTCCTGTCAGATTACTTTTTTTCACAGAACCGTAGCCGATAACTACAACTTCATCAATTGTCTTCGAGTCTTCTATCATCATGATAGAAAGATTGTTTTGATTTTTAACCGCCACTTCTTTAGGAGTATAGCCGATATAGGATACAAGTAAAGTAGCTTGATCGGGTACCTCTAATGTGAAATTGCCATCCATGTCAGTAATTGTACCAGTTGTAGAGCCTTTTACTACTACGTTCGCTCCAATAATAGGTTCATTCTTCTCATCTGTCACTTTTCCTGTTATTTTTTTATTATCCGTAATCATTGGATGAGAAGCTTTCTCGTTTGTTTTGTAAATAACAATATGCTTTTCGTTAATGGTATAAGCCAGTCCTTGAGTGGCTAGTAGCCTATCTAATACATTTGCGATATTCTGATTATTGATATTTACAGAAACCTTACGGCCTAGATTAATCTCATCGTTTCTATACCAAAACGAATACTCACTCTGTTGCTTGATCGCCTCAAGAGCTTGTTCCAACGTGGCATCTTCCAAATGAAGAGAAATCTCGTTGACCTGCGAATAACTTACGGTAGCCGATGCGCAGAAAATAGTCAACATACATAGTACTAGGGATAATCTCATAATATTAACGATTTTATGGAAGTGAGAAATCGGCGAATAACGCCTAATATTTAATTTAAAATGCATATCTTCGTATTGATTTTAGGTTTGTAATTGTGTCGCTATAATTCGAACTAAGATCATTCTCTCAAAACGGAAGATGTTGGTAGCATTTTCCGTTTTTTTGTTATTTTCATGTCGTGTCTTTCATACTCGTATCATTTTTATAAGATTAATACTCAATTGTTTTATTTCTCATAGATGCATATACTGTCACCTCGCATAGTGTAGTCCGTTCGTTTATCTGCGGTAATAATCCGAAGTATTTGCTCTAAGTTTTCACCCCGCACAAAATCACCTGAAAAAACGGTTCTTTGAAGTTTTGCCGGTTCAACCGATATATGTACATTGAACCGACGTTCTAGTTGCTTGGCTATCTCTAGGAAGGTTACACTTTTAAAGTAGAACTTACCTTCTTTCCATGATGTATAGTAGTCTAAATTTACTTCATATTTCGAAAAAGACTGTTTCATCTTATTGAAAAGAGCTTGTTGGCCCGGAGAAATGTACATCATGTCGTGATGTCCTCCTAGTCCGACACCTACTTTTCCTTCAGTAAGAGTGACCTCTATATGGTCATCTTCTTTATAGGCTTTCACGTTAAACTTAGTTCCAAGTACCTTCACCTTCACGTTTTCCGCACTTACGATAAATGGGTGGTCCTTATCATGTGATACTTCGAAGAAAGCTTCCCCGTTCACTTTCACTTCTCTTTGGCTTGAGACAAAAGCGGCCGGATAGCTAAGGGTAGTACCTGCGTTCAGAATCACTCGTGTTCCATCCGATAAAACAATCGATGACCTCATGCCCATCGGGTTTGCCATCTCGACCATTTGGCTGTTTTGGTTCTTATAGCCTTCATGATATGAGATATAATTAGAGACTCCCAGTAAAAGAGCGATAGAGGCGGCGATAGCGGATGCTTTCAACCAAAATCTTTTACGTAGATTACGATGGATACGACGGTTCACCTCAAGGAAAATATCCTCTTTCATCTCATCACCCATTTGCTTTATGACCTCTTTTCTTGTTTCCATATTTTGTCTTTCTTATGATGAGGAGTAAGGGTATGCTAAATTCGTTTAAAGGGATTGGCTATTTTTTTCGAAAAAAATAATGAGGAAGTTATAAATGGAGGCTTTTTCCCATGAGATCATTATCTTTGTACGAAACATATCGGTGAAATTATGGACGAGAAAGTGCTCGAGAAATTGAAAATCTTGGCCGAGTCGGCAAAATATGACGTATCCTGCGCTTCCAGCGGAACCTCCCGTTCGCATAAGAGCGGGGCTATAGGAAGTGCCGCGGGATGGGGTATTTGCCATAGTTTCGCTGAGGACGGACGGTGTATCTCGCTTTTAAAGATCATGCTGACGAATTATTGTATGTATGATTGCGCCTACTGCATCAATCGGCGAAGTAATGATTTACCGAGAGCTACGCTTTCCGTTACCGAGTTGGTGAATCTTACGATCGAGTTTTACCGGCGTAATTACATTGAAGGATTGTTTTTAAGCTCCGGCGTGGTTCGAAACCCGGATTACACGATGGAACGGTTGGTGAGAGCCATCAAGGATTTGCGCCTCGTACATCACTTTAATGGATACATACATATGAAGAGTATCCCCGGAGCCAGCCAAGAATTGGTAAATGAGGCTGGGCTTTACGCCGATCGTTTAAGCGTGAATATAGAGATCCCGAATGAGGCGAGCTTGCGGACTCTAGCTCCGGAAAAGGATTTTAAAAGCGTATTTGCCCCTATGCGTTATATCCAACAAGGTGTATTACAAAGTGCCGAGGAACGCAAGCGTTTCCGGTATGCCCCACGATTCGCTCCCGCCGGGCAAAGCACGCAGATGATCGTTGGCGCTACGGCGGATACCGACAAGGATATACTTCGTCTATCATCGGCCTTATATCAGAGACCTACGATGAAGCGTGTTTACTATTCGGGATTCATTCCGGTAAATGCGTATGATAACCGTCTTCCGGCACTTACCACGCCTCCGCTGGTCCGTGAGAATCGTTTATATCAAGCGGATTGGTTATTGCGTTTTTATCAATTCAAGGTAGATGAGATTGTCAATGACGCATATCCGGATCTGGATCTAGACGTGGACCCGAAGTTGGCTTGGGCCCTGCGGCATCCGGAAGTCTTTCCGGTAGATATCAATAAAGCGGATTACGAGATGCTTCTTCGGGTTCCGGGAATTGGCGTGAAATCGGCAAAGATCATAATCGTTTCCCGGCGTTACGCTAATCTCGGTTCAGAGCAGTTGAAGAAAATAGGAGTGGTCATGAAAAAGGCTAGCTATTTTATTACTTGCCGGGAACTCCCGACGCAGACCGTGAATGAGGTCAGCCCTGAAACCGTCCGGCAACTATTGACGAGAAAGAGCGGAAAGAAAGTAGACGATCGGCAGCTTATACTGCCTTTTATAGATTAACGCCTGTTTTATAAGAAGGATTGATAATGATTATATTTGTTTACGACAAGACTTTTGAGGGACTGCTTACCGCCGTATTCGACGCCTATTCCCGCCGGACTTTTCCGGATTTGTTAGTAACGAGGCGATCCGGATTTATACGGACGACCGGAAAGCAGAACGGGTATGGAAAGGGCTTGAGAAGAAGATCTCCAAGTCTTCTCTTTCCGGGTTGACGGTAACTTGGTTGTCGGAATTACCGGAAGTAGACCTGTTGTTATTCAGATATATCCGCAAAGCGATCGACGCTCCAGCCACGATTGAGTTCAATCTTGGTGACCCGGACATATTGGAAACGGCCAAGATCTGGAAGAAAGTAAACAACGAACGCTTGCGAGTGATGCAATTCTTTCGTTTCCAAAAAGCGGCGGATGGAACTTACTTTGCTGCCATCGCACCTATATATAACGTATTACCTTTGGTATTACCTTATGCGCAAGACCGTTTCGCTGATCAGCAATGGCTCATTTACGACTTAAAAAGAGAGTATGGATATTATTATGATCTTAACGATACGATAGAAGTCCGTTTCGAAGAGAAAGATTCACACTTATTGACCGGATTGCTCAGTGAGGATATCATGGATAAGGATGAGAAACTTTTTCAAAGTATGTGGAAAGAGTATTTTAAGTCTATCGCTATCAAGGAGCGTTTAAACCTGCGGCTTCATCGCCAACATATGCCGGCTCGTTTTTGGAAATATATGCCGGAGAAGAGATAATAGTATAATTGCTATTAATCAGCCAATTACAGTTTTTGTTAATTTCATTATCGAAAAACTAAAGTTTTTTCAGCAGGAAACTAGAGTTTCTCCATTGGAAAACTTTTGTTTCATCTAAGGAAAACTAAAATTTCGTGCTATAGAAAAAAATGTTTCTCTCATATAAAACCAGCCTGTTATTTAACGAAAAAGGGATGAACTTAATATCAAGTCCATCCCTTCTTATTACAATCAACACGTTTCTCTTATAGCTCACGAATCCAGATATTACGGAAGCTGATCGGCTCGCTAGGATCGCCGTGGCTCTGCAGGATGATAGGGCCTGCGCCATGTTTCTTCACTTGCGGGAAACCGATCCACTCTGTCGTACCCAATATCGTCGTATGGTTCTGCAAAACCACGCCATTCTGGATAACCGTTACGGTTGGATGCGTGCGATAAGAACCATCTTCCTTGAAAGTGGGTATAAATGATATCGTATACGTTCCATTCGCCCGGTTTACGCATGGCGTTGGCCAAAGGAATGGATTGTTTGTAGATACTACCAGTCTGGCCGTTCACGTAAGTCGGGTTATTGTAGCAGTCTAACACTTGAACCTCATACATCCCTTGCAGGAAAATACCGCTGTTACCTCTCGACTGGCTCTCACCGGTAATATTCGTCGGGACCTGCCACTCGATGTGCATCTGGAAATCGTTGAATTTCTGTTTGGTCTGGATATCACCCTTCTTCTTGTTTACGGTAAATACGCCATCTTTTACATCCCATTCGGCAGCACCGCCCTTTACGCTCTCCCAAGCGGAAAGATCCTTGCCGTCAAACAAAACGATAGCGTCGGAAGGAGCCGTGAAACCTCCACCTTTTAAGTCTGTACCCGGAGTGACTACCGGCGGAACAGGTTCGTAAAACTCGGACATCTCATGCGTGATACCCGCATAACCTGTAGGCATCTTGAACTCTTTTTTCTTGTCTTGAGCGACAACGGTAACGCAACCCGCTAAAGCGAAAGCCGCAACTGTAAGCAATCTTTTGTTCATGGTCTAAAATGATTTATTAGTTAGTTAACATTTCTTGCTGCAAATATACCGTTTTTTGCCGAGACTGATAACGATTTGTCAGAAATCTTATTGATTATGATCAAATAATCTTTTCTCGGCCAACTGCTCAAACTTGGTGTTCGGACGACCGTAATTGCAATACGGATAAATACTTATACCGCCTCTCGGTGTGAATATACCAGTAATTTCGATATATTTCGGATCCATTAATTTTATCAAGTCCTTCATGATAATATTCACGCAATCCTCATGAAACGCCCCATGGTTGCGGAAGCTGAATAAGTAAAGCTTCAAGCTCTTGCTCTCTACCATTTTCACGTCGGGGATATAATCGATATGAATCGTAGCGAAATCCGGTTGTCCGGTAATCGGGCAGAGACTGGTGAATTCCGGGCAATTAAACCGTACCCAATAATCATTTCCTTGATGCTTGTTCGTAAATGCCTCCAATACCTCCGGAGCGTAATCCTGTTTATATACGGTAGAGCCACCTAATAAGTGCAACTCTCCTTCTTGTTTTCTCTCGTCCATTTCTTTAATTTACTTTTGATTCTCTTCTTTCCTTTTCAGGTATTTCTCCAATCCGTCCTTGCGAAGTTTGCAAGCGGGGCAATGCCCACATCCCTCAGCCATAACACCGTTATAGCAAGTCAGCGTCTGCGTACGTACTAGATCAAAGACGCCCAGCTCGTCCGACAATTCCCAGACTTCGCTCTTATCCCGGTCCATAAGCGGGGTATGAATTACGAATTGCTCATCCATCGCCAGATTTAATGTTACGTTAAGAGAACGCACGAACGTATCCCGGCAATCCGGATAACCACTATAATCAGCCTCGGAGACACCCGTTACCAAATGATAAATCCCCTTACCACGGGCTAAGATAGCGGCGAAAGTAAGGAATACCATATTACGGCCGGGCACAAACGTATTCGGATAGCTATCCTCCGGCTTCTCTTGATCCATCTCTATGCTCGCATTCGTAAGCGAGCAATTGGGATCTAACTGGCTGATAAGCGATACGTCCAATAACTGAAAAGGCACGTCCGCATCCGCGGCGATCTTTCGAGCGACCTCTATTTCCAAGGAATGTTTCTGTCCGTATGTGAAGCATACGGCCTCTACACGTGAAAAATGCTTCTTCGCCCAGAAAAGGCAAGTCGTGGAATCTTGTCCACCCGAGAAGCATACCAAAGCGGCATCTTGTTGTTTCATATCTTTCTTGTTTTTAATACGTGGTTTAGCAAGCACACGGAAAAGACATCTTTTCAGCCACAAAGATACGCTTTTTTTTAATTCTTTCGAGCGGCGATAAGCAACATCATCGGACGGCGAAGTTCGTCTCGCATCCCGGGAACCGTATCCAGCATCGATTCGTCCGGTTGAGGCTCCACCAGATGGGTGATACAGAAACCCGCCTTGATCAATCCGTTCACGTAAGTCGTAAGTGTCTTATGATATTTGGTTACATCCTCTCCCAAAAAATGAGCATGCCGGATTCCCTCTTGAAAATAATGATCCACCGGCCAATGCGCAGGTTTCCCTTCCGAATCGTAAATCCAATCTTGATTGCCATAAGCAGTAAAAACGGGATGTTCCACAGAGAAGACAAAGACACCCTCTTGCGTTAAACATTTATATACCTCTGTACAAACCGTATCGAACGACTCGAGATAATGGAATGTCAAGGAGCTGATCACGATGTCAAAAGAATTTGGAGCAAAATCAAAATCCTCGATTGCTATTCTTTTATATTCGATCAACGGGGAGGAATTTATCTCCCGTGCCTTGTCTAACATCTTCCCGGAAAGGTCAATGCCTAAAGCGAAGGTCGCCCCTCGCTCTATGGCATATCGACAATGCCAGCCAAAACCACACCCTAAATCCAATACACGCTTTCCGTTAAAATCAGGCAACATCTTCTTTAGCTCATGCCATTCTCCTGCTCCTCTCAGCCCTTGTACAGAGCGAGACATCTGACTGTATTGACCGAAAAAGCGTTCATCATCATACTTATTTTCTTTCATATTATATATTGTAGGGATATCTTGGCCGAAGATACTTATTTTTCGTAGATACCGACATGATTTCCTTCGCTATCTTCTAAAACGGCGAAGTATCCTTTATTTTCCGCTTCAATCTTTGTCTTGGGTATAATAATTTTACCCCCTTTATCCAATACTTTAGATAAAGTGTCCTCGATATCTTGGCTATTAAAATGGATTAAGATACCATCCGGCGAAGGTTGATAACTAGGAGCGTAGAACAAAGCCCCAACCACTTCTCCTTGCTCGATAAAACAAGCCATCTTCTCTGTCTCACACTCGAAAACCGATAGTTTTAACCCCAAAATAGTTTCATAGAAATTGATCGCTCGATAAAAGTCTACAGTTGGAATCTCGAAAAAAGCAATTAAATTGTTCATTTTGTTTTCTTTTTATAGTTACTGTTAATGTCCTCGCGAAGACATCACAAAAGTAGAGCGTATCGTATCTATAGGATAGAAGAAAAAGGACATCTTGATCATTCCGAGAAATAATCAGAATAAGGAGCGCATAAGGAAAGATACTCCGTGGGTGTATAGCCGGAAAACAGCTTAAACTCTTTTATCATATGTGACTGATCTGAAAACCCACATTCATAAGCTAATTGAGCGAATGAAATGGATGGATTCTGTTGTACCTTAAATAAAGCTCGTTGCATCCTAACGATACGAAGAAACTCTTTGGGCGTAGCTCCTACATAATCTAAGAAAATGCGGTTGAACTGTTTAGAGCTTAGGCATGCGGTTTCAGATAACTCAGAAATATTAGTTTTCGCTTGTTCATTTATTTGATGGAGGACTGCGGATATTCGCTTTAAGTTATATTCATAGCCTTCAAACCTATAAAGACGGTGAATCAAAAACTGCTCGATCAAGCGGATGCAAGTTTCATGGTCATCAGCCTCTATCACTTTTCTGGATAATATTGATAATTCCAAATCTGCTATAGCATCCACCGCTATAAGTTCTCCATAAAAGAACTTAAGGGGAAGTTGAAGGATGGCTCTTGCCGCGTACGGCTGAAAAACAACCGTGATCATTTCAATCTTTCCGGCTGACATCACATCTGAAAAGTTGAGGCATTGCCCACAGATGAACGCTTGAGGCTGCGATTCTTTTTTTCCTACTAATAAAAGCCTTTTACCTCTATGAAATACTAATTGTATGCAGCCCGTTGGTAAAGTCCGTTCAGATACAGAAACATCCGCGCCATCTTCCAGTATCCAATAATATCTCACATAAGGAGTTAATATATGAATAGGCTTTATTATTTTAAATGACTGCATCTTATAGAATTTAATTTATCGGGGCAAAGGTAAATAACCCCTAATCAATTCTATAGTAAAAAAGAGACATTTCATATAATACTGCGACATTAAGCTTCAATCAACTATTTTTGGGTATATTCAAAACTGTAGTATGCTTGATTTCATTAAGCACAAAAGAGCTTTGCATCTTCACGATGCCATGAACCTTGGTTAATTTCTCGAACACAAATTGATTATAGGCATCTAAATCCTTAAGAACCACTTTGACAAAGAAATCATAAATACCTCCCGTCGAGTAACATTCCATTATTTCATCGATATTCCGTATTTCTTCTTTGAAGCGTTCGATATGCTCATCATCGTGTACAGCTAAAGATACATTACAGAAAATGATCAAGGGTAATCCTATTTTTTTATTGTCAACCAATGCCACATATCCTTTTATATATCCTTCGTTTTCTAAACGTTTGATTCGTTCGTAAATAGGAGTCTTGGAGATATGAAGTTTCTCAGAAAGCTCTTTTGCATTGATCTTTGCGTCCTTTTGCAAAGAATGAAGAATTTCAATATCAGTCTCATCAAGTAGTGCCATAGTTTTTTTTCCTGTTTTATTTGATTTAATATCCCCGAATTAGAATTATAGAATACAAAACAGGACAAAAATAGGAAAATTATCGTATTTAAGCTTGACGTATAGGAAAACAATCTTCTTTAAATAACTTTGCAGCAAATAAAAATCTAATTCTAACACAATTATGTTTAAAAGTAAAGATCTTCTGTATCATAGTATCGCCATATTGACAGTCATTATATGGGGAACAACGTTTGTCTCCACAAAAATACTGATTAATACAGGATTATCACCGGTTGAGATATTGTTATATCGTTTCGTGCTTGCGTATTTTTGTATTTTGACTATAGCGCATCGACGGTTGTGGGCTAATTGCGTAAAAGATGAATTCTTATTGTTCTTGTCTGGATTATGTGGTGGCTCCCTATACTTCATAGCGGAGAATACTGCATTGGGCATCACATTGGCTTCCAACGTTTCATTATTGATCTGTACAGCACCGATCATTACAACGGTATTGTCTCACCTATTTTATAAAGAATCTCTTAGGAAAGGGCTGTTATATGGATCTTTAGTTGCCTTATTTGGAGTCGGATTAGTTGTTTTCAACGGCAGTGTTCTTTTAAAAGTAAATCCACTTGGTGATTTTCTCACTTTAGTTGCCGCTACGATGTGGGCTTTTTACTGTCTTATCCTAAAGCGTTTGAGTCGTTCTTATCCCACCTTGTTTATTACACGAAAAGTATTTTTTTATGGGATACTTTCTCTTTTCTTCTACTTTGCGATCTACCCTTTAAATATCAAACTAGAGTTATTGAAACTGCCAGTCGTATATTTAAATATATTATTTCTGGGTGTCATCGCCTCAATGCTTTGTTATATCATGTGGAATACGGCAGTCAGAGCCCTCGGAGCATCAAAAACAGCCAATTATATTTACATTGTCCCTCTGGTCACCTTGATAACTTCTGCGATTTTTCTATCAGAAACTATTACGATAGCTTCTGGTATTGGCGCTTTAGCCATTATTAGTGGAGTTTATATCGCAGAGAGGTAAAAATAAAGAAGGGTTACTCATATGAGTAACCCTTTGATTTTCAGTGGTGCCACCAGCAACCGAAAATCGGTTTGTATAGCACTATTCCTCAATAAGTTATATCTTTTCTACGATGTTAATCCCTTGAATAAGGTTTTCATAGCTTTGCACTGTTCAACACCAGTTTGTATCTTGAGTACGATTTCTGAATGCAAAGGTAATATATTATAATGAATCAATATAATCAAAAGCTACTTTTTTCAATTTATATTTTGGATGCCCCTTATTATCAGAACTTGTAGATACAAAATCCAACTTTTCAAGTTTTTCAAAAAAATCTTCCCATTTCGCACTTTCTCTTACATTTGAATAGTCATATTGTTTATTTCCTATAACATAAACACCTCTACCTCCAATAAGTCTTATAGAATAACTTATTGAATTATTTGAATTAATCCAATCTCTAAGTATTCCAATCTCTTCAACAGATAATTTTGTGGAAGGAACATCAATTCGAGTTGAACTATATAAAATATTATTATCTGTAATGAAATGCTCATTAACAGCTTTTTGAAAGTTAGTATTAAGAGTATTTCTAAATTGTTCTACTGTTGCATATTCTCCATATAGAGCTTTACCCTGTATTTGCTTTTTGAAATCATTTAATTTTCTAAGCTGTTCAAAGTCTATTTGAGTTGTACTGATAACAGTTTTAAAATATATCATGACTGGTTTACCTGCCTCTATATGTTTGTTTATTTCTTCAATGGTGCCGCTATTGTAATGCGAGGTTGGAGTTCCAATTCGTGTTCCAAATATACAGATTAACAAATCACTTTTATTAGTGATTTGAGAATTAATAATATTTTGTGGTGCTGTCCCAATATCAGGATGTGAATCTGTAGACCAATGCAAGGGTAAGAATATAATTTTCTGCGTAAAAGAATGAATATGATTCCATTCATAAATGATATTTTGCACGATTTGAATTTCTTCCTGTATATCAGAAGGTGCGCCAATCATAATGTTGTAAACAGTTGCAGGATACATATAATAATTATTTAGTTGTACAATACTGCTGTAATGGACTATTCGGCTTATCAGGAATAGTCATAAAAAGAATACCTTCCTCCAAAAGAGGGTTTATTATATTTTTTTTGAATCTACTTCGGTTTGTTTGTCCTACAACCTCCATTATTTCTTGAATAGAATGAGGTTCTGAACAATACGAAATAATTTGCTCTGCTATAGGTATATATCGCGCATTAAGCTTAGGACAAACTTGAGACAGACTTAGGACATTCTTTGTCTTATGCTTGATATTGATGCCTCTTTTAAACACAGCTGTAAACATCCCGTCCGTATGAAATTCAGGTTCAGGAAGTTTAGCTTCTTTCATGGCTTCCCGCATACGAGGAATACCGGATGCCACCCTTTCAACCAAGTGCATTCGGGTAAACAGACCAAATATTAATGGGTTACGTGTCATACTCTTGTGTCCGAAATCTTTAGCTACAATAGGCAAAAGTCCTCCGGGGTTTGAAATTTCTACTCGGTCGTCGAACATTTCTATTGTAATGGTTGCTCCCTGTTCGTAATAATCACGATGGGATAAAGCGTTTATAATGGCTTCTTTGAATACAGTAAGAGGAATTTCCCAAATTTCCTCTCTCGGTCCTGCTCCCTCAATTTTGTATGCAACTTGCAGTTTGCTTTCCAGCCATGCCATTGCTTGTAAATATTGCTGGTATAGTGGACCACCGAAAGATTTATCGTCTATGATATAAACTTTTGTTATTCCCTTGAAAAGAACACATCTTGTTATTGCGTGCGGAAATTTTCGTTCGGGTTGTTTCCCAAAGAACATGGCAGCACCATTTTTAGCTATGCCTTTATCCGTAAATAATTCCAAATTTTCAAATATCTGTTTATCGGCTATGGATGGACTTAGTTGTGCTTCCGTACGAAAGTCTTTTATCGCTTGTTCGTCTGCATCCGTGTAGATATTAAACCACGGGCAAGGAACGGCATCAAAGAATATTTTGTTGCACTCCTGAAAGAAGCTACGCATTTCTTCGACAGTACGAAGTTTTTGAGAGTTTGCTCCCTCGCGTACAAAGATAGAACCGGAAAAGATATAAGGTTTGTCTTTACCTGATGGAACATCAATCACCCAAACTGTTTTATCTTCAATATTCACAGTGTATAGCTCGCAATGAAGAGCCGGAGATATTTCACTGATAGAGCCTTGAATAGCAGAACGTTTGTCATTTTCTAAACTTGTGCCTATAACCTGTCCGTTATCATCTACACCAATAAGTAAATATCCTCCGTCTGCATTGGCGAAAGCGCAAATTTCTTCTGTCAGTTCACGAACTTTAGAGGGAACACGAACTTTGAACTCTACATTATAGCCTTCTCCGCTATCAATGAGTGATTGTATGGTTTCTGTATTCAACATAAGTATCTGTAATTGTGCTGCAAAGGTAGTTATTTGTTTGATAAATGCTTCATTGCCTATATTCTATTTGCAGCAAAAGAGTAATTTCCTTCCTTGTGAGAAGTAAAAGAATGATTTAAATAACAGATATTTGATGTTTTAGCTATAATGTCCCTTTTTTACACCTATTATCAATCTAAGAAATCTTACTTTTGCCTGATAATTAAGGCAAAATGGAGAATATTCAAGTAATACAACCCACCAAATTGCTCGCTCCTTATATAAAGCAATATTGGTTTTTAAGGATAGATGATGTAAAGCAAGGCTTTCAACGTTCTATCCCGGCGGGTTGTGTTGCACTTGTTTTTCATAAAGGAAACAAAATTATTTCTTCTTTTCATAAGGGAATACAGCCACAATCCTATATAAGTGGACAAATCAGTACTTATTCAGACATAGAATTTTCTTTCTTGGATATGGTCATTATCCTATTTCAGCCTATCGGATGCAGGATGTTTTTCCCATATCCTATGGAAGAATTTACTAATCAAAACATAGGTATTGATTTGTTAGATAATACCTATTTAATAGAATTGGAAGAGAAAATAAATGAAGCATCTGATACTTGTCAAGCGGTCAGATTGATAGAAGAATATTTATTAAATAGGCTATGCAGAAATATTCCATGCAACGCCAATAGGATTATGACTACTGTTCAAAATATCAATGAAGGAGAAGGAAATATATCCGTTCTATCTCAAACGGCTTGTTTAGGATATAAGCAATTCAAACGGATATTTGCTGAATATGTAGGACTAAATCCGAAAGATTTTATCCAAATCACACGATTTAGAAAGACATTCAATATTTTGCAATCAACTCCACAAATCAGTATAAGTAAAGTTGCCTATGATTGTGGATATTATGATAAATCACATTTAATAAAGGAGTTTAAAATGTTTACGGGTTATACCCCTAAACAGCTACTTGATATTTGTGATACTTATACCGAAAATCTATCGGTATTCAATTCTGTATTTATCAACGACAATAAAAAACTTAATAACATCGCTTTATGAAAATATTGATATACGGTGCTGGCGTAGTGGGTTGTACTTATGGTTGGCAATTATCCAAAGCAGGATGTGACGTTACTTTATTGGTGCGTAAAGGACAAAAAGAATTTGTACAAAAAGATGGTATTCACATTATCTGTTCGGACTTTAGAGAAAAAGCAAGAAAAGATACAGATGTAATTTTTAAGCCTACAGTAATAGACGAACTTTCGTCCAACAATGATTTTGAATATATTATTGTCTCCACCAATAAATTGCAATTATCAACTATATTGCCAAGTCTTTCAAAGTCAGCAGGAAAAGCAAATGTTGTATTTTTCCAAAATAACTGGGATGTTTTTACAGAAATAGATAAATATTTAAAACCTGAACAATACTTTTTTGCCTTTCCCTTTATGGTCGGAGGCGGAAAAGAAGATAAAAGTATACATTGTGCCATTTCAGGTCTAAAATATTCCAATACCCCGTTAGGGGAAAAAGACGGGCGGATAACTCCACGAGTAGAAAAACTTTCTATAATACTGGATAAAGCAAATTTGAAGCCTGCCATTTCTAATCAAATAGTAGTATGGCTAATCACACATTATGCTGTCGCTGCCGGTCTTTCAGCGGGAATAATGAGTGCCGGAAGTGCCTCTAATTTTATACAAAATACAGCTATTATTAAAACTACAATGAAAGCTATTCGGGAAGGCTTAGCTGTTTGTAAAAGAATGGGCATCAATCCTAAAACAGAAAAAGCAAACAGATTATATCTTTTACCCCTATTTATCAGTGTGCCAATAGCAAAGAAAATTTATAGTAATGATGCTCTGCAACTTATGTTTGAAGGACATATCAATCACTCTCCTGTCGAAATAAGGCAAATGATAGATGATATAATAGATAGTGGTGTAAAATATGCTGTTGCAACTCCTAATTTATTGCAATTAAAAGGCTATATATCTTCTAATTAGAGTTTAAAAAGCGTATTGGACTATCAATTCGGTAGTCCTTAAATATATAGATAGATGAAACTTTTAATACAACAGAGATTTTTTCGTTTATTATCGGAATACTCACAGCGTGAAGTTTCTGCAACAGAGCTTGTAGGAGCTATTGAAGAATTGACGGTACATTTAGCAGATTACAGTATCAACGAACAGGATAATAGCGTTTTACTACGCTATTTATCTTTCGGATTGCATCGTCTCAAATCGTACCGTGTACAGTTTGAGCAAGAAAAAAATGCCTTATTTGCATCTAATTGATGAAGCGATAGGGCTAATAGATAACGAGATACGTATTGTAGAATGGCGTATCAAATATCCCGAACAGTTTAAACGGCAAATTGACAAACCACCTCTTTCCCCTCTCTATTTGGCTGACAAGACAACCCTTATCAATATCATGGAAATTGTCAGCGGTTTGTTCATCTCTAAAAACATCGTCTATCAAAACGGTAAACCTGCCTACTTGGTGGATTTGGGAAAAGCCTTTGAATGGCTCTTTAATATCAAGATAGGCGATTATCACCAAAAGCATGAGGATGTAATAAAACGAAAGCCGGGTAAAATCACGGAGTTTCTTAATGGGCTGGCAGACCTTATCCAAAAGGAACATGATAAAAAAGGATATAGATAATCAATAACTTAGCGTCAATTTATAGGGGATTCCATGTTTACCCTCGTAATTTCTTTGCCCTCCATTTCTGAACTTTGCTTCATCAATCGATTGACAAACAAGTATGTATAATCAGGAAAATGAAGCAACTATGTATATAGAAAACTACGATTTCAAAGAGTGGATGCAAAAGCTATTCGACAAGCTGGACGAGCTTTGCAAGGATGTGCGGGCATTGCGCAATGCCGACAAGGTGCTGCCCGAAGATGATAACCTGCTGGATAATCAGGATTTGTGCCTGTTGTTCAAGGTAAGTATCAAAACATTGCAGCGTTACCGTGCTTTGGGTGTATTGCCTTACTTTACAATCAGCGGGAAAGTGTATTACCGGGCTTCGGATGTTCGGGAGTTCATAAAGGAACGGTTCAGTTCGATAACGCTCCGCAAGTTCGAGAAAGAACACGGCTCAGACAAGAAATAAACTAAAACTAAATAAGCCGGAGTGGTGGATAACTGCCTGCTCCGGCTTCCTGTTTTATGGTTTGCATAGTTTACCCGCTTCTTCCTTTAACTGCTCGGCTTGCTCATTCAGCAGCCTTGCCCTTTCCAGTGCTTCCGCTTGCTTCCTACTGCGATATTCAAAATCAATAACCGTATCTGTCAAGTGCTGAATGAAAGCGTTGTCCCGTTCCCGGATAAACTTTAGTTCTAATAGATTAAGCATATTTCCGTCCGCTTTCCCTTTCATCAGGAGATAACGGTATTTTATATCATTGTCCTGTAATTGCTGCATCTGCTCGGCAAAACGGATATTCAGGATAAGCGATACAAGGCAAAGAATGATTCCTGCTGAAAAAAGAAAGAATTTCGGTTGCAGATAGGGAGTTATCCGGCTTAGAAGTTTCTCGTATAGCAAAATGGGTTCTGCCTTTTCCTGTTGCCGGGTATCTGTCGGAAACAATGGCTTTAGTTTCTCTTTGAAATACCTGTGCGAAGCCGCAATCATCCCCTTTATATCATCAAGGTCTTGTTTCTGATTGTCTGACTGCCCTTTCTTGATGTCAGCGATTTGGGTTAAAATATCCTGCACCGTATTTTCGGTAATAACGGGTTTGTTCTGTATCTCCAAAATACGCTGTTCGATTACATCCAGTCGGTTTATTGTTTCTTCCCGGCTGGCTGGTGCTACTTGCTGCTCCTGCTTCTCTTTCAGTTCCGTAACCATAGAGAGAAGTCCCTCCAAAATCAAATTCTCTTCCATACGTCTATAACTTAAATTGTCGTTTCTTTTTCTTCTTCTTTCTCAAATCGGGATTGTCGGGTGCTTCATCAGCCGGAGAGGATGAAGCGGAGAACAGACCGTCCAAACCTGTTATCAGTGAATTATTACTTTTATTTGTAGCTGGCTCCTGAATAGGTGTGCAAATTGCCTGCTTGTTGCTTCCGGCAGTAGTTAATCCTACATCCCCGAAATATTTATCCAGTTTGGAAAAACTGAAACTGCGGTCAATCTCCGAACCTTTGAACGTGTATTCACCTTTGGAAAAAGAAATACCCTGTATCTCATCCGTCTGTCCTTTGCGCTTGAAATGAATGCTGATACCTTTTTCTGCCAATTGATTTTGTAATTGCTGCCAGTTCCTTGATTTCCCGATTTCGTTCTTTACAGCCGTGTAAATCTCGTATTTTGATTTATCCGGCTCTTTCAAACGGTGTTGTTTCACCTGCTCTTTCCCTTTAGCGAAATAAAGCCCGTGTTTGGCTTTCAGCTTCTTGCACACCTGCTCGTTCCGGTACATGTCGTTTTTATCGGATATGGTCTTGCCGTTGTTATCTATCCGGTTGAATACGATATGCACGTGCGGATGCTCCCGGTCTTGATGGCGCACGATGATATACTGCG
>OJNL01000307.1_pt1 | contig 34928 bp, 27 predicted proteins | sample 1597581 | NCBI WGS metagenome assembly OJNL01 (sample SAMEA2452133, study PRJEB22498) | human gut metagenome | biome: human feces; feature: human gut; material: feces | place: Australia | collected 2012
AGAAGATGATGATGATGATGAAGAGGAGGAGGAGGAACATAAGAAGAAAAAAGTTCTGGTACTTGGCTCCGGCCCGATTATCATTGGCCAGGCAGCTGAATTTGACTATGCAGGCACCCAGGCCTGCCGTTCCTTAAAAGAGGAGGGCATTGAGGTATGTCTGGTAAACTCAAACCCGGCAACTATCATGACTGATAAGCAGATTGCGGATCAGGTATATATAGAGCCACTTACTCTTGAGTCATTAAAAGAGATTATCATAAAAGAAAAGCCTGACAGCATCCTTCCTACACTCGGTGGACAGGCAGGACTCAATCTTGGCATGGAGCTCGCTGAGTGCGGCTTCCTTGATGAGCAGGGAGTAAAGCTTATCGGAACAACAGCAGAGACCATCTTTAAGGCTGAGGACCGTCAGGCCTTCAAGGATACCATGGAGAAAATCGGTGAACCAATCGCGGCTTCACAGGTTGTAAAGAATATCGAGGATGGTATCGCATTTACCAACAAGATTGGTTACCCTGTAGTTCTTCGTCCTGCATTTACACTCGGCGGTTCCGGCGGTGGAATTGCTCACGATGAGCAGGAGCTTATCGACATACTTTCAAATGGACTTCGCCTGTCACGTGTCGGAGAGGTTCTTGTAGAGAGATGTATCGCAGGCTGGAAGGAAATCGAGTACGAGGTAATGCGTGATGCCAACGGCAACTGCATCACAGTATGTAACATGGAAAATATCGACCCGGTCGGTGTGCATACAGGAGATTCAATCGTAGTAGCACCTTCGCAGACACTTGGAGATAAAGAGTATCAGATGCTTCGTACATCAGCACTCAATATCATCAACGAGCTTCAGATTACAGGAGGCTGTAACGTACAGTATGCCCTCAATCCTGACTCATTCGAGTACTGTGTTATCGAGGTAAACCCACGAGTTTCACGTTCATCAGCACTCGCATCAAAGGCTACAGGATATCCTATCGCCAAGGTTACAGCCAAGATTGCACTCGGCTATCACCTCGATGAGATCAAGAACGCTATCACACAGAAGACATACGCAAGCTTTGAGCCAATGCTTGATTACTGTGTAGTCAAGATTCCAAGACTTCCGTTCGACAAGTTCCTCACAGCAAAGCGTACACTTACCACTCAGATGAAGGCTACCGGAGAGGTAATGAGTATCTGCAACAACTTCGAGGGTGCCCTTATGAAGGCTATCAGATCTCTCGAGCAGCATGTTGATTCACTTATGTCTTATGACTTTACTGGTCTTACAGATGATGAGCTTGAGAAACAGCTTGCAGTTGTTGACGACAGACGTATCTGGGTTATCGCAGAGGCGCTCCGCCGTGGAGTTAAATACGAGCATATTCACGAGATTACTAAGATAGATCTTTGGTTTATCGATAAAATTGCAATACTTGTTGAGATGGAGAACCGTTTAAAGACAGAGGAGCTTACAGTTGACCTGTTAAAAGAGGCAAAGCGTATCGAGTTCCCTGACAATGTTATCTCACAGCTTACAGATATTGATGAGGCTGATATCAAGAAGATGCGTTACGACAACGGCATTGTGGCAGCCTACAAGATGGTTGATACCTGTGCAGCAGAGTTTGAAGCAGAGACACCATACTACTACTCAGTATTCGGCAGCGAGAATGAGGCGGCAGAGACAAATCCACAGAAAAAGGTGCTTGTACTTGGTTCAGGACCTATCCGTATCGGACAGGGTGTTGAGTTTGATTACTGTTCAGTTCACTGTACATGGGCGTTTGCCAAGGAAGGCTGGGAGACAATCATCGTAAACAACAACCCTGAGACCGTTTCAACTGACTTTGATATTGCTGACAAGCTCTATTTTGAGCCACTCACAGCTGAGGATGTTGAGAGCATCGTTAATATTGAAAAGCCTGACGGAGCTGTTGTACAGTTCGGTGGACAGACCGCCATCAAGCTTACAGAGGCACTTATGAAGATGGGTGTCAAGATACTTGGAACAAAGGCTGAGGATGTAGACGCAGCCGAGGACAGAGAGCTCTTCGACGAGATTCTTCAGAAGACAGGTATCCCAAGAGCAGCAGGTGGTACAGTATTTACAGCTGAGGAGGCAAAGAAGGTAGCAAACGAGATCGGTTACCCTGTACTTGTCCGTCCTTCATACGTGCTTGGCGGACAGGGTATGAAGATTGCATGGAATGATGATGAAATCGAAGAGTTTATCGGCATCATCAACACAATCACACAGGATCATCCAATCCTTGTAGATAAGTACCTTATGGGTAAGGAAATTGAGGTTGATGCAATCTGTGATGGTACAGATATCCTGATTCCTGGTATCATGGAGCACATCGAGCGTACAGGAGTACACTCAGGAGACTCTATCTCAGTTTATCCTGCACATACTATCTCAGAAAAAGCAAAAGAGACTCTGGTTGAGTATACAAAGAGACTTGCACAGGCACTCCATGTTGTTGGTATGATTAATATCCAGTTTATCGATATGGACGACAACATCTATGTTATCGAGGTAAACCCACGTTCTTCAAGAACAGTACCATACATCAGCAAGGTTACAGGTATTCCAATCGTAGACCTCGCAGCAAGAATCATCATGGGTGAGACAATAAAGGGCATGGGCTACACACCTGGACTTGCTCCGACAGCCGATTACATTGCAATCAAGATGCCGGTATTCTCATTCGAGAAGCTGCGTGGCGCTGAGATTTCACTCGGACCTGAGATGAAATCAACAGGAGAGTGTCTTGGAATAGACAAGACCTTCAATGGTGCGCTTTACAAGGCATTTGAGGGTGCGGGAGTCGAGCTTCCTAAGTACAAGCAGATGATTATGACTGTAAAGGATGCCGATAAGCCTGAGGCAGTGGGTGTTGCAAAGCGTTTTGAGAAGCTTGGCTACAAGATTTACGCTACAAGAAGTACTGCAAAGTACTTACAGGAGCACGGAGTAAATGCTCTTCGCGTAAACAAGATATCACAGGAGTCTCCAAACGTCATGGATCTTATCCTTGGACACAAGATAGACCTTGTAATCGATACACCTACACAGGGTAACGGAGACAAGACAAGAGACGGCTTCCTTATCAGAAGAAATGCAATCGAGACAGGTGTTTACTGTATCACGGCAATGGATACAGCGAATGCACTTGCACATGCATTAGAGACTGCTTCTGACAAGAAGACACCGGTTGATATTGCAACAGTTAAGAATCTTTAAAAGTATATAGAATATATTTTATCCCCGGACAGTATAGCGGATATGCTGCCCGGGGATTTTTTATAAAATGAAAAATATGATGTGTTATGCCTGTATGCATGCCACAGGTTATAATAGCATCGGTTTTTGTTAATCTGACGGAATAGTATAAGTAATACGTGTGAAAAATATGCAAAGTTTAATAGAAATTTGACAAATTATTAACAAAAGCAATTGATTTTTACATAAATTTGTAGTATAATAACTTTGTTAAAAAATTAACAGCACGGATGTGCAATACAATTTAAAGGAGATAATATAATGGCAAAGAAAGTTGTAATCGCAAGTGCTTGCCGTACAGCAATCGGCAAAATGGGCGGAGCATTAAGCAATACTCCAGCCGCAGATTTAGGTGCAATCGTAATTAAGGAGGCTTTAAACCGTGCAGGTGTTGCTCCTGAGATGGTTGACGAGGTTAAGATGGGTTGTGTTATCCAGGCAGCTCAGGGACAGAACGTAGCTCGTCAGGCTTCTATCAAGGCAGGACTTCCAATCGAGGTTCCGGCTATCACAATCAATGTTGTTTGTGGATCAGGTCTTAAGTGCGTAAACGACGCTGCTACAATGATCAAGGCCGGTGAGGCTGATATCGTTGTTGCCGGTGGTATGGAGAACATGTCAATGGCTCCTTACGCTATGACAAAGGCACGTTTCGGATACAGAATGAACAATGCAACAATCATCGATACAATGGTTAACGATGCTCTTACAGATGCATTCAACCACTATCATATGATGATCACAGCTGAGAATGTATGTGATAAATACGGCATCACTCGTGAAGAGCTTGATGAGTTCTCAGCAAACTCACAGCAGAAGTGTGAGGCAGCTATCGCAGCAGGCAAGTTCGATGATGAGATCGTTCCTGTACCTGTTAAGGTTAAGAAAGAAATCGTTGAGTTCAAAAAGGACGAGGGACCTCGTGCCGGAACAACAGTAGAGACTCTTTCTAAGCTTCGTTGCTGCTCAGGTAAAGAGGGCGGACTTGTTACAGCCGGTAACGCATCAGGAATCAATGATGGTGCTGCAGCAGTAGTTGTAATGAGCGAAGAGAAAGCTAAGGAGCTCGGTGTTAAGCCATTAGCTACATGGGTAGCAGGAGCACTTGGCGGAGTTGCGCCTGAGATCATGGGTGTTGGACCGGTAGCTTCTACAAAGAAGGTTCTTGCAAAGACAGGTCTTACAATTGATGATTTCGATCTTATCGAGGCAAACGAGGCATTTGCTGCACAGTCAATCGCTGTAGCAAGAAATCTTGGTTTCGATATGAGCAAGGTAAATGTAAACGGTGGTGCTATCGCACTCGGACATCCTGTAGGAGCTTCAGGCTGTCGTATCCTTGTTACATTATTACATGAGATGCAGAAGAGAGGATCTAACAGAGGTCTTGCAACACTTTGTATCGGTGGTGGAATGGGATGTTCTACTATCGTTGAGAAGTACTAATTTTCTTTGCCAATAGATATATGAGGGGATGCAGGTGCATCCCCTTGTAGTGTGAATTAGTTTATTCGCATCAGTTTATATATATATGATTAAGTTATGCTGCAGAGGCTTAGCACTTAAAGCTTTTGCACCATAATATATTTTAGGAGGAATTAAAATGAAGGTTGGAGTTATCGGTGCTGGTACAATGGGCCAGGGAATCGCAAAAGCATTCGCACAGGTAGATGGATATGAGGTAGCACTCTGCGATATCAAGCAGGAGTGGGCTGAAGGCGGAAAAGACAAGATTGCAAAAGGATATGCAAGACTTGTAGCAAAAGAGAAAATGACACAGGAGAAGGTTGATGGCATTCTTGCAAGCATCACTCCTGGTTTAAAAGAAGATCTCTGCAAGGATTGTGACCTCATCGTTGAGGCTGCTTTCGAGGATATGCAGGTTAAGAAAACTACATTCGCTGAGTTAGACAAGATTGCTAAGCCAGAGTGTATTTTCGCTTCAAATACATCATCACTTTCAATCACAGAGATTGGAAACGGACTTACACGTCCATTAATCGGTATGCACTTCTTCAACCCTGCTGACCGTATGAAGTTAGTAGAGGTTATCGCAGGCGTTAACACACCTGTTGAGACAGTTGATGCAATCAAGAAGATTGCAGAGGAGATTGGCAAGACACCTGTACAGGTTAACGAGGCTGCTGGTTTCGTAGTAAACCGTATCCTTATCCCAATGATCAACGAGGCTGCTTTCATCAAGATGGAGGGCGTTTCAGATATCGCCGGAATCGATGCAGCTATGAAGCTTGGTGCTAACCATCCAATGGGACCATTAGAGCTTGGAGATTTCATCGGACTTGATATCTGCCTTGCAATCATGGACGTTCTTTACAATGAGACAGGTGACAGCAAGTATCGTGCATGCCCACTCATTCGCAAGATGGTAAGAGGCGGAAACCTTGGATGCAAGAGCGGCAAGGGATTCTACGTTTACAACGCAGACCGCACAAAGACACCTGTAGACGCACAGTAGGAGCAATAAAGCCTGGTCTCAAAGCGTATAAATGATGCAAGCTTGCTTGCAAAAATTTGTACGCTTTAGAGACGCTAATGGACATGAGCAAGAAGCACGGTAGTGCGGATTGCGAATGTACATAGGATTGCGGGAGCGAAAGCGTAGCAATCCGTAGGCTTTATATAACATATATACGTTATAAAATATAGGTTTTATGTAGCTTATATATAAACTATAAAGTTATATAAGAATTCAATAACAAAACAAAAATCAAGGAGAATAAATCATGGATTTCACTTTAGATCAGAAACATGAGATGGCTCGCGACCTTTTCAAACAGTTCGCAGAGACAGAAGTTAAACCTCTTGCACAGGAGACTGACGAGACAGAGGTATTCCCAGCAGAGACAGTTGCTAAGATGGGAAAATATGGATTCATGGGCATTCCTGTACCAAAGGAGTACGGCGGACAGGGCTGTGATCCACTTACATACGTTATGTGTGTAGAAGAATTATCAAAGGTTTGTGGTACAACAGGCGTTATTGTATCTGCTCATACATCACTTTGTATCGATCCTATTATGACATTCGGTACAGAGGAGCAGAAGAAAAAATATGTTCCTGACCTTGCTTCAGGCAAGAAGATCGGTGCTTTCGGTCTTACTGAGCCGGGCGCTGGTACAGATGCACAGGGATGTCAGACAAAGGCCGTTTTAGACGGAGATGAGTGGGTTCTTAACGGATCTAAGTGCTTCATCACAAACGGTAAGGTTGCTGATGTTTACATCATCATTGCTATTACAAGCATCACAGAGGACAAGCGTGGACGCAAGAAGAAGAACTTCTCTGCATTCATCGTAGACAAGGGAACACCTGGATTCTCATTCGGAACAAAAGAGAAGAAGATGGGTATCCGCGGATCATCTACATACGAGCTTATCTTCGAGGATGCACGTATTCCAAAGGATGCATTACTTGGAAAAGAGGGAAGAGGTTTCCCAATCGCTATGCATACACTTGATGGTGGACGTATCGGAATCGCTGCTCAGGCACTTGGTATTGCAGAGGGCGCATTAGAGAGAACTATCGAGTACACAAAGGAAAGAAAGCAGTTCGGCCGTTCAATCGCACAGCAGCAGAATACACAGTTCAAGCTTGCAGATATGGCTACACGTATCGATGCAGCTAAGTATCTTGTATACGCAGCAGCTATGAAGAAGGCAGAGTTTGCTAAGAACCCTAAGGTTTCTTACTCAGTAGATGCAGCAAAGGCTAAATTATTCGCAGCAGAGACAGCTATGGCTGTTACAACAGAGTGCGTTCAGTTATTCGGTGGATACGGATATATCCGTGAGTACGATGTAGAGCGTATGATGCGTGATGCTAAGATTACAGAGATCTACGAGGGAACTTCAGAGGTTCAGCGTATGGTTATTTCAGGCTCATTACTCAGATAGTTAAGAGAGCTATCATAACTGTAGAGCTACTTAGAATAAATAAAGGAGAACAAATACATGAATATCGTAGTATGTATTAAACAGGTTCCTGATACAAAGGGTGGAGTAAAATTCAATCCTGACGGAACACTTGATAGAGCTTCAATGCTTGCAATCATGAATCCAGATGACAAGGCTGGTCTTGAGGCAGCACTTAGAATCAAAGACGAGACAGGCGCAAAGGTTACAGTCCTTACAATGGGACTTCCAAAGGCTGATGCAATCCTTCGTGAGGCAATGGCTATGGGCGCTGATGATGCAGTTTTAGTAACAGACAGAGTACTTGGTGGAGCTGATACATGGGCTACATCTACTACAATTGCAGGTGCATTAAGAAATCTCGATTATGATTTAATCATCACAGGCCGTCAGGCTATCGATGGAGATACAGCACAGGTTGGACCACAGATCGCAGTTCATCTTGGACTTCCTGTAATCTCATACGCAGAGGATATCAAGGTTGAGGGAGATTCTGTAGTCGTTAAGCGTCAGTACGAGGACAGATATCACGTAGTTAAGGCTAAGATGCCTTGTCTTATCACAGCTCTTTCAGAGTTAAATGAGCCTAGATATATGACACCGGGCGGAATCTTCGATGCATTTGACAAAGAGGTAACTGTCTGGGGCAGAGCTGACCTTAAGGATGTTGACGATTCAGATCTTGGACTTAAGGGATCACCTACAAAGATTGCTAAGGCATCTGACAAGGTACCTAAGGGAGCTGGAGAAAAGGTTAACCTTGATCCAACAGAGTCAGTAAACTATCTCATGGAGAAATTCAAAGAGAAACATATCATCTAGTATGGAGGAACCAAAAATGGGTTTAGAAGAATATAAGGGCGTATATATCTACGCACAGCAGGTAGACAATAAGCTTAGCGACATCGCCTTTGAGTTAGTCGGTAAAGCTAAAGAGTTAGCAGCAGATTTAAATACAGAGGTTACTGCAGTACTTCTTGGATCTAACGTAAAGGCTCTTGCAACAGAGCTCGGTGAGTACGGCGCAGACAAGGTAATCGTTGTAGATAATCCTGCACTTGAGACATACAGAACAGAGCCATACGCACAGGCTCTTGTATCAGTAATCAACGAGTACAAGCCGGAGATCATGTTAGTTGGTGCAACAGCTATCGGACGTGACCTCGGACCAACAGTTTCAGCAAGAGTTAAGACAGGTCTTACAGCTGACTGTACAAAGCTTGAGATTGGTGATTTCCCAATCAACGCTATGCCTGGACAGGAGCAGAAGCACAACCAGCTTCTCATGACACGTCCTGCATTCGGTGGAAACACAATCGCAACAATCGCTTGTCCTGACAACCGTCCACAGATGGCAACAGTTCGTCCTGGTGTTATGCAGAAGCTTCCTAAAGAGGCTGGCAGAGCAGCAGAGGTTATCGAGTTCAATCCTGCACTCGAGGAGAACAATCGTTATGTTGAGATCATGGATATCGTTAAGGCAGTTGGCAACGTAGAGAACATCATGGACGCTAAGGTACTTGTATCAGGCGGACGTGGAGTTGGAAGCGCTGAGAACTTCGAGATGCTTCGTGACCTTGCTTCATGCTTCAAGGGTGGTATGGTATCATGCTCTCGTGCAGCAGTAGAGAACGGCTGGTTAGCACAGGATTATCAGGTAGGACAGACAGGAAAGACTGTACGTCCACAGATTTACTTCGCAATCGGTATCTCAGGAGCCATCCAGCACGTAGCTGGTATGGAGGAGTCTGATCTCATCATCGCCATCAACAAGGACGAGGATGCTCCAATCTTCGATGTAGCTGATTACGGCTTAGTAGGAGATTTAAAGAAGATCGTTCCTCAGCTTACAGCAGCTCTTAAAGAGGCAAATGCTGACGCATAATAATGCAATAAAATTACATTACTAATACATTTAAACACAGTACTGTTTATCGCAGTGCTGTGTTTTTTTTGTGCATAAATATAGCGTAATCTTATAGATATAAAGAGTTTTTTGGGGAAATAAGTAATTTTCTTAATAAAAAACATCCGTGTGTAAATCGCAAAGGATTTGACTCGGATGTTTTATTTGGAAATTTGTTTGATATTAGAAAGCCCTAATATATAGTCAGCGGACACATTATAGTATTTACATAAAGCAAGCAAATGGTGAATCGGTAGTTCATTTGCTCCGCGCTCATATCTGGCATACATTGTCTGGGATGTACCCAGATAATCGGCTATTTGCTGTTGGGTTTTATCGCTATCTTCCCGTAGATTGCGCATTCGTTGAATGTAATTCATATTCCCCCTCCGTACATGTACATATAACTTAACATAATAAAGATGTTTACTATTGAATTTAGTAAATATTTGTACTATAATTTATGTAGGAAAGATGTCACAGGATTATAAAGAAAGGTAGGTATTAATATGGCTTTAATAAGATGTCCAGAATGTGGAAAAGAAATAAGTGATTCGGCACAAGTGTGTCCAAATTGTGGCTGTAAGACAGAGTTGGGAAATCAAAATGAAATTATGAAAACTTCTTTACTCGCGGATATAGGTTTTACAGTTTTAGGAATAATATGTGCTATATTTGCATTTGTAGCTTACTATACAGTTAGTACGGATGCATTTGTAGTGTTGATTATTTTGGCAGCTGTTTTATTTATTATTGGCTCAGTCTATGGAAGATTAATAAGAAAAAATAATAAGAAATAATATCTTTGAGAGGCGTAAGATGAATAAGAAGATAATAACTATAATATTTACTCTAAGTACTATGCTTTTTCTAGTTGGATGTTCTTTTACAAACAATGAATCAAATGGGAGTGATAAAAATTATACCTACAATGATTTAGACGAGAATCAAAAAGAAATCATAGATAATGTGTATGCTGAATTAGGTGATTGGGGATATACGTATGAGCCAAGTGCTATTCCGGCGAGTAAGATAAAGTTTTTTTATGAGGATTCGAAATTGATATTTGCGGCTTTTCATGATTATGGGGGTGGAAATGGTGGAGGCTCTTATTCAGTATATGAAATAGATGAGAATTCTGGAACTGTAAGTGGACATTCATATGACACGCTAAACGAAAATGATGTACTAAATAAACGAGTTTTAGCTGTGGAACTTTTATCGGGAGAAAGTTTTGATGTTGAAGCTTCCGAAGACTCGCAAAAAGATATTTTGGCAAATTCATATGGTAAAGCTGTAAATGAGTAATAATATGACTATAACAGAATTGGAGAAAATTAAAAATGGGTTATTGCGGTAATTGTGGTGAAAAATAGAAAAAGGAGCTAATTTTTGCGGTAAATGTGGTGCGGTTGTTGAGAAAGAACAATCAGAACATGTTTATGATGTTATAGCACCAAAGAACAATAGCGCTAGAGTATGGAAAATTATAATCCCTAAATATATTTGATGATACCGTTATATCTGGTACTGATGCATTATATATAGCTAGACAAAATGGCGATAAATATGATATTTATAGATTTGCAGCAAAAAAATAAAATAATTAGATATAGATAAATATCAAAAAAGTGATTCATGATAGGTGTAATGTTCTGTGAATCACTTTTTTACAAATAAAGGAATAGATAAGATGAAGAAAATAAAACTTTACACAATTTTGATGGTTTCTGTATTGCTTACAGCCTGTGGCACAGATAAAAAAATCGAAAAACAGGCAAATAACATAGTGGATGCAGTTGAAAATAATGATATATCAGAACTGGATTTTATCATTAATGGAACTGAAGAACTTGCAGAGGATGAAGAACTTGCAGAGGATGAAGAACTTGCAGATTTCTTTGAGACAGATACCGAACAAGGAAATGGTCTGATGTCTAAAATAATAAAGCACGATACTATTGAAGTCAAAAAGGTAGGTAAGGATGCTATTACCTACAAAATCACAGCTCCAGACTTATCGAATTTATTTTCTGATATGAAAGCTGGTAATGTTACTGAAGAAAATATAGATTCTTTTATGGATGACTATATATCCGATGCCAAGATGGTTACTAATGAAGTGGATGTTTCGTATACATATGAGAATGAAAAATTTTCGGCAGAATATGATACAGAAGAATTTATTAATGCATTGACAGGAAATATGGTTACAGCGTATCAGGAACTGATTCAGGATGTGCAGAATGAGATAAGTGAGGAGGATAATAATGAAGAGAGTAATTAGTTTTTTTCTTTGTGCAATTATGCTGATGTCATCTGCACATACGGTATTGGCTACAGAAATAACAGATATATCTTATAATACTCTTTCTGTTGAGTTTTCTGATAACCTTGGAACAACAGAAGATCTTAAGGCTATGGTGACAGAAGATCACTTTTATGTAGATGCAGAACAGTTGGGAGACAGACTTGGGTATCAGGTTGAAGTTGGAAATGAATATGTAGCAATTTATAATAAAAGTTTTAGTAATACAGTTCCATATGGTCTTACCGCTTTTTACTATGACAGTACAAAAGTAAGACATATGTTATTTAATAAAATGGTTGATTATGAAGCTCCATTTAAGATTGTTAAAAATTCGGACGGTGTGTGGATTCCATTTGAATTTAGTCTTTTACTGTTAAATAGTTCTGATGTTGTGCTGGATAATCAGGTACACATTGAAATGCCACAAAAGAATATCATAGATATCTATATGGATATATTAAAAAATAACGATAGATATTTATTTGATTGGAAAAGTGATGCCGGGGCTTCTGATGGCTCAATATTTGCCATGGGGACAGGGGCGTATTTTGTGCAGGTATTTAGTGGTATTCTGGATAAAGATGGAGCATCATGGTTACAATTAATAGATAGCTTTAATCTTAAAATGGATAGCTATGACCGAAAATATGCAGAAAGCTTTGCCAGAATGTTTTGTACATACTCAGATGAAGAATTAACTCTTAATGTAGAAGCAATGAAAGAGAAAATGAAACCTTTTAATGGGGATAACTGGGTTACAAAATCAATAAAAACAGTTGACGATATTTTAGATGATAATATTGGAGATTTATCTGAAAAAACAGCAGCTTTAAAGAAAAAGATTGTTGTAGAAAATGGCACATCTGTTGCGAAATTTAACAAATCATATCAGGAACTTGACAAAATGTGTAATACATCAGATTTTTTCTCTGATGTGACAGATCCGTTTTTTATGGCTTCAGAGAAATTTAAGGATGCAACCAGTTTTTTGGATGTGTTTTATAAGATATCAGAAGTTGTTGGATATGCCAGTGAATTTAAAAATCAGGATGAATTTGCAGTAAAATCTTTAGATACATTTATCAAAAATGCTGATTCAAGCTGTGTTATGTCTAAGGCTATGAAAGATAGCATGGAAGAATACAAAAAGACGCTGGAAACAGATATTGTTGCATATTCTGCGTACAATTATCTGATGAATAACATGACAGACTTATTTACAGATACCATAGATATATCAACTACAATACTGGATATGGATTCTAAGCTGTATTTGTTAGCATGGGATATTGCTAAAGGAGCAATTCCTCTTGTCAAAGATAGTCTAAGTAATACGGACTGTTTTTTACAGAGTATGTATGCCGGAGTCGTACAGTCAGACACTTTTTGTGCATATATAAACAGACGCAATGATGTGTTTGGAGATGCTAAGAACATAACACCGGAAAATTTGTATGAACTTTCACAATATTGTTATGCATATCTTAAAAGCTGTTATATAACAAGGGATGCAGCAGTAGGTTCATTAACTGAAAAAACAAAGAAAAATAATCCTACATATGCAAGTACTCAGAAGATGGTAAATCAGGAAATTGCAGAGTATTTGATTAAGCTAAAAAATGCGGATAAAACAAATAAGTATGGATGCTATGGATTCTTGCCGGAAAACAATGAACAGTATTTGGGCGAGTATGATGATAGTTCTTTGATAAATTGCCTAGGAACATCTAAAGATGGGGAAGAATTATACAAAGATATTTTAGATATGTACTATTATAAGATTAAAAATCAGAATTGGACGGAAAATGATAACGTCAGTATTTTGTTGAGTGGGAATTATTCGGACTATAAATCTTTAAGTAGCGTAGGGTATGCACTTTTGGATATCGATGGGAATGGAATACCGGAATTACTTATTGGAGACAATGACTCACAATCAGATGGAGTAATCATTGATTTGTATACATACGTAGATGATAAAGTTGTCTATCTTGATACAACATATGAAAGATTTGGAATTAACTTATCTAAAAACGGAAAGATATACAGATATGGTTCTGGTGGGGCGTATAATAATTTTGAAGAAGAGTGTAAAATAGACGAGAAAAATAAAGTACTAGTACCAATTGAGTCGATTGTTTTTGATGGATATTATAATCCAAATTCGCCATGGTATTATGCTACAGGTAATTATTATACAGATTCATATGATTATGATTTAGACAAAATGAAAAACATATCAGAAGAAGAGGCTATGAATAAAAGAAAAGAATTCGAAAATAATATTATTGGCTATTCAATTACCCTCTTTTCAGATTATATTCCGCAATCAGATAATGATAATATTTCATCTAATGCTGGAGTATATGACGAGTTTCTTAAAAATAGAGAATACAAAAATTATATAGCGGATTCTTGGACATTTGGCATTCCAAAACAATATTCAGTTATGGATATAGATGGAGATGGAACAGATGAATTATTAATATACGGAAGTGAAGATTTATGGGAGGATTTAGCTATTTTTTCCTTCAATTCAAATACACAACAAATTTCATTAATACCGGCAATGAATTATGATTCAGATGAACCACAACAAATTAGTGTGCTATCTGCCTATGGAAAAATTAAATACTCTGAAAAATATCATGCAATTGTATATAGCCAATATCAAAACTATAGTAATGGTATTGCTTGCGATTCAATTTCATATGATGTTATTAAGAATGGTATTTTAGATAATGATTTTATAATAGGTTTTGGAATTAATTCTGACACAAGTGAAAAGGAGTATTATTGTGGCACAGAGAACTTAACAGAATCAGAATATAATGAATATTTAGCAGAGTGCTCGGAAATATCTTGGATGGATTTACCATAAAAGTATAGAACATAGTTACTATTAATGATTTGCATACTTATACTAAAGAGTAAATATTTTCAAGTTTTGATAGCGAAGTATTATACAATAGATAAGTATTAAAGAAAATATCCCCTACAATTGATCTCATATATTATGATGGCAAAAGTAGAGGATATTTTTTCTATACACTACTAACATTTTTGATGTACGAAAAGAATACATATAAGCCTTTGATAAGAATGTCATAGGAAATGGAGAATCGAACATGAATAATAATATGGAATATAAAGGATATTTAGGAAGTGTTGAATTTTCAGAAGAGGAAGCTGTTTTCTTCGGAAAAATAATGAATATACGTTCATTGATATCGTATGAGGGTAAAAATGTAATGGAACTTTCAGAACAATTTCGTGAAGCTGTAGATGAGTATTCATCAATATGTGAGCAACAATGAAACTCTTTAGTAAAAGTGCAGAAATGATATATTTAAATGTAAAATAAGAAAAATTAAAGATGACAAAACGATTGCCAGATGTTACAATCATTTCAAAGCATTATATTTCTATTTATATGGCACCACATTACAGATTTACATAGGTGCATATCACTTTGAAGAGGGCAGACCACTTCGCATTCATTCTACAAAGACATGGAAAATTTTCAATGCTTTATGTTACCAATTAATAGCAGGAAAATGGATATGTCAGATGCAAATGACGCTGTAGGAGTAAATGTATTTGTGGGGAAGAAGCCTTTAGATAATGATATAGCTGCCTTTGTGATTGATATAATCCAATTATCTGCTCACATAACTAATAGGAGGAGAAAATTGGGTATAAAAGACTCAAAAGCAAAAGAGTATTTTGCAGACAATGAGCGGTTTGCAGATCTTTGCAACTATGTATTGTATGGTGGCAGGTGTGTTATCAAAGCTGAAAATCTCGAGGAGAGAGATACTACGGAGGTACTGACAGCATTAGGACTCAGTCTTAATATGATATCAGTGCAAAAGTGGAGAGATATTTTTAAAAATATCCATGTTAAATATACGGGAAAGACATATATCTTTCTGGTGGGGATGGAAAATCAATCAGATATTCATTATGCTATGCCTGTCAAAAACATGATCTATGATGCACTTGCGTATGGCAAACAAGTAAGAGAAGTAGCGAAGAAACATCGTCGTGAGCATGATACCGAAACACCAGATGAATTTCTTTCCGGATTTACCGCAAATGACAGGTTGATACCGGTAATTACCATTACTGTTTAGTTATGTGTAAAAGAATGGAATGGACCTAGAAAATTGACTGATATGCTTGAAGACATTGATGAAGAATTATTACCATTCATTTCGGATTACAAGATTAATTTACTGGAGCCTAAGAGCATAATGGATTTCACAAAATTCAGGACACAGCTTAAACAGCTATTTGAGGTATTGCAGAATGCCTCGGATAAGAATAGGTTACAGGCTGTTTTATAGGAAGATGAACAATTTAAGAATATGGACAGAGAAACTGTAGAGGCAATAAATTTATTTGCAGGTATGAATATACAAACCGATGGCAAGGAAGAGGTGATTGATATGTGTAAAGCATGTGAAGAACAGAGAGAAGAAGGTATTGAGCAGGGCATTGAACAGGGAAGAAAAACCGAAGTTTTTGACTCGGTGCAGTGTGGAGACTATAGTACTGCAAGAGGTGCACAGAAATTAAATCTGTCTATTGATGAATTTAAGAAACAGATGATGGCAGCGGGATTTTCAATACCGCAATAAAACACGGTCCGGCAATTATGCCGGACCATTTTGTTACATTGAGTATCGATAATATCAATAATTGATCCGGAGAATAGATTTTGATTATAATCCGATATATAGTCGCATATTATATATTTACCCTAACATTTACGAAAATTTCAGCACTTTTTACTGTTGTAGGTACTTTTGGTTTATGATAGAATAACAAAGTCCAAGAAAAGGAGCAATTGGATTTCGAAAAGTTAAAAACTTTAGCGCCATGCACCGGCAGGTACGTAAAAATGATGTCGGTTAACGAGGTTTCAGGTTATCGAAAATTCGGCGGATGCCTGGACGCATATATGGATGCGCATCTCGAGCCAAATATGATGGAGACATCAAAACAAAGCGAGAGAACCATAAAAATCAAGTAGCTATTCAGTACAGAACAGTTACATATTTGTACATTTAAAATTATATATCGAAAAGGAGATCTAACACTATGTGTGGAATTATAGGATTTACAGGCCGTTTAGAGGCACAGAAGATTTTGACGGAAGGACTCGCAGCGTTAGAGTATCGTGGATACGACAGTGCAGGTATTGCTTATTTCAAGGATACAGGCAAGATTTCTATTCGCAAAACCGTCGGAAAGGTTAAGGATCTTCTAGCTATCTGCGATGATGAGAACAATTCAACCTGTGGAATCGGACATACAAGATGGGCAACACACGGCGGAGTTACCAATGCCAATGCTCATCCTCACAAGGTTGGAAATGTCGCACTCATCCACAATGGTATCATTGAGAATTACCATGAGATCGTAAACAAGTTTGATCTTGCAGACTCTCTTATATCTGAGACAGATACAGAGGTAGCAGCGGCTCTTATCAACAAGCTCTATGACGGAGATCCAAAGGCTACTATTAAGAAGGCAGTAGCAGAGCTTCAGGGTTCATTTGCGTTCTGTATCATGTTCAAGGATCAGCCGGGAAAGATTTTTGCTGTCAGAAATGTAAGCCCGATGGTTGCAACATATTGCGATGACGGAGCATTTATCGCATCTGACCTCACAGCATTTATCAAATACTCTAAGCGCTATTTTATACTTCCGGAGTACACTATCATGACAATGACTGCTGATGGAATCGAAATGGAGGATTTAGAGGGTAAGAAAGTTGAGCCGGATTATCTTGAGGTAAACTGGGATGTAACGGCAGCTCAGAAGGATGGATATCCGCATTTCATGATCAAGGAAATTCATGAGCAACCAACAGCTATCACAAGGACTATCACTCCAAGAATAAAGGATTCACTTCCTTGTTTTGAGGATGATAATATCCCGGATTCGTTCTTCGAGGATATAAGCGACATAACAGTTGTAGCATGCGGTACAGCCATGTATGCTGGAATGGTCGGAAAAGCTCTTTTAAAGAACAAGTTTGGTATTCCTGTTTCTGTTGAGATTGCATCAGAGTTCAGATATGAGCAGCCTGTTCTCACAGACAGGTCAATGGTTATTTTTGTGTCACAGTCAGGTGAGACAATCGATACCTTAGAGGCACTTCGTCTTGCTAATAAATATACTAAAAAGACGCTTTCTATCGTAAATGTAAAGGGTTCAACAATAGCCCGTGAGAGTAACTATGTACTTTATACACACGCAGGTCCTGAGATTGCCGTGGCAAGTACCAAGGCATACACAGTTCAGGTGGCAAGCTTTTACCTGATTGGATGCAAGCTTGGTCTTGTATCCGGCCGTATGACCAAGGAAGAGGCAAAGACATTTATTGAGAATCTGCAGGAGGTTCCAAATCTCATTGAGTCAGTTATCACACAGGCACCTGAGATTGAACAGCTTACGAAGAGAATGACAAATGCTACAAATGCGTTTTACATAGGCCGAGGACTTGATTATGCATTAAGCATGGAGGGCGCACTCAAGCTCAAAGAGATTTCATATATTCATGCTGAGGCTTATGCAGCAGGAGAGTTAAAGCACGGTACAATCGCGCTCATCAGCGAGGGTGTTCCGGTTATCGCAGTTGCTACACAGAGCCATGTATACAGCAAGGTCATCTCAAATATCCGCGAGGTAAAGGCGAGAGGCGCATACGTTATCCTTCTTAGCAAGGACAAGGATATTACAGATAAGTCAATCTGTGATGTGCATATCTCACTCCCACAGGCACCGGATGAGTTTGTGATTTTCGAGTCAGTTATAATCTGTCAGCTTATCGCTTACTACACATCAACAGGAAAGGGCTTAAACCCTGACCAGCCACGTAACCTTGCAAAATCAGTTACAGTAGAATAAATAATTTCCCCGGACATTTATACGATGTCCGGGGATTTTTTTTCACGCTTGTACGATACAATGCAGCATATGTAAGACATCGATGTATATGTCGGTGATTTGCACGGCACCAACACATTTTGTTAAAAAATTGTTAAAAAAATAACAAAAACTGCTTTACACACTTCTTGCACGGTGGTATGATACATAAATGCGGGTTACTCATACGAGAATCCAGCAGCCATACAATTTTCATGTGCGCTCTTATGCCGTGTGACAGAATCACAGCATAACAGAATTAGGACGAGACCCATATGGGCTTTTACCAAAAGGAGGAAAAACAATGCGCAATTCAAAAACAAACGAACTTGTACTGACAGGTTTATTCACAGCCATTATCATTATCATGGCATTCACACCACTCGGATATATTCCGCTCGTAGTTATCAACGCTACGATTATTCACATTCCGGTAATCCTTGGTTCACTTTTCTGCGGACCTAAAAAAGGAGCATTCCTTGGATTTGTATTCGGATTTACCAGTTGTCTAAAGGCAACTATAGTCGGAGGAACTCTTTCATCCTTTGTATTTTCGCCGGTGCTTGCCGCATCCCTGGTCGGAACCTCAGGTATATTTAAGAGCTTATTCATAGCATTTGTTCCAAGAATTTTAGTAGGTGTTATACCTTATTTCGTATATATAGGCATCAAAAAGGTGCTTGCGTCAGAGAAGAAAAATCTCTGGGGCACAGTTTTAAATGTGCTCATGTCAGTATTCCTTGCATTCGGAGTATATGCATTCCTCGGCAAGATGTCAGAGTCACTTTCACAGGCAGCCGCTTTAGGAATCGGCATAGCAGTCGGAGCTGTAGTATTTATAGTAGTTGAGGCTGTATTTATCAGAAAGAGCACACAGGTTATTCCGTTTGTATATGCAGGTGTAGCCGGTGCCATGACCAACACACTGCTTGTAATGGGCTCAATCTTCGTACTTTACAAGGATGCTTATGCAGATGCAATCGGTGTGGCAGGAAACGCGGTGTTGGGCGTTATCACCGGCGTCATCAGTTTTAACGGAGTCATTGAGGCAATAGTTGCCGCAATCATCGTATACCTTGTTGGATTGGTTTTAAATACTATCAAACCAATTGCAGCAAAATAAATTCAGATAGATTTAAAATAAATGTGAAATTGTATGTACGGCGGACTGATAAGGTCCGCCTGTTTTATAAGCAGTTGGACTGGGAACGGTAAAAAAGCATTTGAGTTAAAAGAAAGGTATGATACAAGGTGAAACATATGCATGAAATAGACATAATGGATATCGGCGGCTTCAAAATAGGCCAAGCCGAGGACACTAAGGGCTTGACCGGCTGTACGGTATTTCTTTTTGATAAACAGTCACCGGCGGGAGTTGACATAAGGGGAGGCGGACCGGCTTCGCGGGAGACACCACTTTTAAATCCTGTGGCAGACGCAAAGGGTATCCATGCTCTTGTACTGTCAGGCGGCTCTGCCTTTGGTCTGGATGCAGCGGGAGGCGTGATGAAGTATCTCGAGGAGCGCGATATAGGCTTTGATGTGGGAGTCACAAAGGTGCCTCTTGTGGTGCAGTCGTGTATTTTTGACCTGGTAATAGGTGATAAAAATGCAAGGCCTGATGGCAAAATGGCATACAAGGCTTGTGAGAACGCTTCCTATGATACCTTTTTACAGGGAAATTATGGAGCCGGAATGGGCGCAACAGTCGGTAAATATATGGGGCGTGAGCGCAGCATGAAGAGCGGAATAGGAGCCTATGCAGTACAGCTTGGAGAACTAAAGGTTGGAGCAGTGGTGACACTGAACGCACTTGGTGATATATATGACATAGATACAGATAAGAAAATTGCCGGAGCACTGGATGAAAATGGGCTGCTTTTTGATGACGAGACAGCGTATTTTGAGGCAGCGGCGAAGATTCAGAATATGTTTACAGGAAACACCACAATTGGTACAATAATAACAAATGCAAAGCTTGACAAGACCGCACTCAACAAGGTGGCATCCATGGCTCACAATGGCTATGGCAGAGCAATCAGGCCCGTGCACACGATGGCAGACGGAGATTCAATCTATGCTGTATCAGTGGGCAGTGTGCCTGCCGATATCAATCTGGTGGGGCCAATGAGTGCCTATGTCATGGCAAAGGCCATTGCCGATGCAGCTAGAAGTGCAAAGTCTGTGGATGGCTACAAAGCATTTTGCGATGTAAACAAAAAATGACTGCAGAATAATAATAGTTTTATACAGAGGTGAAAATCATGTTAAAAGGAAAAACAGTAGTTTTGGGAGTGACAGGAAGTATAGCGGCATACAAGATAGCAAACCTTGCGAGTATGCTTGTAAAACAGCACGCCGATGTCAACGTCATAATGACACACAATGCAACAAATTTTATAAATCCAATCACATTTGAAACTCTCACAGGCAACAAGTGCCTCGTGGACACATTTGACAGAAACTTTGAATTCAATGTAGAGCATGTGGCGCTCGCAAAGAGAGCAGACATCTTTATGGTGGCACCTGCATCAGCCAATGTGATAGGCAAGATGGCAAACGGAATCGCAGACGATATGCTTACCACCACAATACTTGCAGCCAAATGCCCTAAGCTTGTTTCTCCTGCTATGAACACCAATATGTACGAGAACAGGATTGTGCAGGACAATATCAAAAAGCTCGAACACTACGGCTTTGAGATAATAAAGCCGGCTGAAGGATATCTTGCATGCGGAGACACCGGTGCAGGAAAAATGCCGGAGCCACAGACACTTTTCAACTACATAATGAGGACAATAGCCTGTGAAAAGGACCTGGCGGGCAAGAATGTACTCATCACAGCCGGAGCGACGCAGGAAAAAATAGACCCGGTACGTTTTATCACCAATCACTCAACAGGCAAGATGGGGCGTGCCATAGCAGAAAACTGTATGCTCCGCGGTGCGCATGTTACACTGGTCAACGCTTCAGTATCGGTTGAGCCACCTATGTTTGTAGATGTGGTAAATGTGACATCGGCTGCAGACATGGCAGACGTGGTGAAATCAAAGGCTGCTGAACAGGATATTATCATCATGACCGCAGCAGTAGCGGATTTTTGCCCATCACATCCGGCTGATGAGAAAATAAAGAAAAATGACAGCTCATATGAGTCTGTAATTGAGCTTGAGCGCACAGAGGACATCCTTTCATACCTCGGAGCACACAAGGCCAAGGGACAGCTCATATGCGGTTTTTCTATGGAAACCCAGAATATGCTTGAAAACTCGAAAGCAAAGCTTGCAAAGAAAAATGCAGATATGATAGTGGCAAATAACCTAAAGGTAGCAGGCGCAGGCTTTGGAACAGATACCAATGTGGTCACACTCATCACGGCTGACGATTGCACAGAGCTTGAAATCATGGACAAGAGCTGCGTTGCAGCAAAGATTATGGACCGGTTGCTGCAGATGTAGAGCTTCGATTTTAGGTTGAGAGTGGGTGCGTGGAGCGGGTGGCGTACAGATTATATGTCACCTGCTCTTATAACTCCTTAGCCTAGTGGGAGTAAATGCCGCCATCAGCAGAGCTTATTAGGCGCGAAAAATCAAACGCGCATTTTACCTCAATATATAAATTCAGGTTGTGCTGCTTGAACGAGTATTTTCCGCGCCGCTTTTGTTGATGGCGGCATATAACTTCCACACGGCACGTCGTAAATCGAGCAGATGACATATAATCTGTACGCCACCCGCTTCACGTACCTAATATACTTTTATGATAAAATGATTAAAGGGTCAAAAGGTATACATCGAATTGCATGCAAACATGCATCGATGATACCTTTTGACCCTTTAATCATAAAATTTAAGAACTACATCTGCGGTATCGTTACACCGTGCAGTCCATAGCCTGCAGCTCCCCTGTCACATCGAGGAAGAGATTTGCAAAGGTCTGCTCATAGTAAGGCTCCACCCAGAGCAGGCCGATGCCGAGCGACAGCACGCAAAGCACAAGCATACCGATGAAGCTTACGTTAATGTAGATGACTTTGAGTATGTTGCCGCGAATCAGCTTTATTGCATGAGTCAGACATGCAAATACTGATAAATCATCACGAGAGAGTACCAGATACAGGTAAAACGGAAACAGAACCAGTACAATAAAGCTGAGCACGGCACTTGCAGCATATAAAGCGATAGCAATTCTCATGGTGTCACCGCTTAGCTTGAAAAAGTTTCTGGCTACAAGGAAAGGCGCCTTTGCAATCATAGAGATGGCATAATATATGATGTATGCTCCAAAATATCTGTTGGAGTGATTCGTAAAGCAGTAGAATACATCGCTGATACGGCACTCTTTCTTTCTTGCCATATTAAGGTGGAAACGTATGAGTCCCATCTGCAGTACGCCGACCACGATAGATAAAAGAACCTCGGCAATGTAGTAGATGACGGTCTGAACCTTTGTGGCATATACATTTCCGAGCAGGTAGGTAAACGGCAGGTCACTAAACAGATTTATGAGTGTGACAGTGAGAAAAACGCTCATGCTAAGTCTGTATCTTCCGTTCAGGTTCTCTCTTGATATTCTTTTTAATTCTTTGGATTTCTTTTTTGGGTTCATTATATTTCTCCTGAAATAATAGTTTTGAATTAATGCTTAAGTTAGACTTAAATTAATGTTTAAATTAATGCTTTGACAATTGTCAGATATATAGCATATACTTGTATTTATATGGTTACGCAAAATCACAGGAAGGACCACACATATCATGCAGACAGATGAAACAATCGACAGGTATTTCTATATAACGGGCTGGATATGCATAGCTATATTTGCGGCTCTTGCGGCAGTGATTGGAATATGCGGTACGCAGATACTCACAAAGGTGCCCCCATGTCCGCTGCACGCATATACAGGCTACTATTGTCCGGGGTGCGGTGGCACGAGAGCCACATTTGCGCTGCTACATGGACATCTGATAAGGTCGTTTGTACTCCATCCGTTTGTGCCGTATACAGCCGTTTTTGGAGGCTGGTTTATGCTGTCACAGACACTGCAGCGGATAAGCCGCGGCAGGCTGCACATCGGAATGCACTTCAGGCCATTATATATGTGGCTTGCACTTGCCATTATTGTGGTAAACTGTATAGTCAAAAATATGCTTATATTATTTTGCGGTATTCATCTGCTTAAGTAGCTCATTGTAGTCGATACCGGTCAGGTTCTGGTATTCCTTTAATATACCCTCTATGCTTCCATATTCGTGAAGCATGGCGGCAAACGAACCGATATAGATAATAAGAGTGATAACAACAGCGGCAAACGCAATCCAGAATGAGGTCATAGCCATGCTGCTCATTGAGGTGGCACCACCTTTTGAAAGTAACGCAAAAATCATGGCAAGCGAGCCGCATATGATAGACACATAAATACAGCTGCACGACGCGATGGCAATTATTGAAAGCACAAGTGCTGCAACCTCCATATTGCGTGAGCGTTTATTGTAGAAATTGTTGTTGGGATTAAAGCCCGGCCCATAATTGCTGCCGAAATTATAGTTATAATCCTGATTATAATCAAATTTTTGTGGATCCATAATCAAATTCCTTTCTATAAAGTTGATTTTATTGTATCACTTCATTTATAATACGAAAAGAATAAGTTTTTTAAAGAGGTAAAAAAATGGATATTATTGCTGCAATTGCAGAAGAACTGCAGATAAAAAAAGGACAGGCCGAGGCCGCTGTCAAGCTGATAGATGAGGGAAATACCATTCCTTTTATCGCCAGATACCGAAAGGAGGCAACCGGCTCATTAAATGATGAGGTGCTCAGAAATCTCTTCGACAGACTGACATATCTACGTAATCTTGAGGACAAGAAGCAGACAGTGCTTGCAAGCATTGAGGAGCAGGGCAAGCTTACGGATGAGCTTAAGAAGGCAATTCTTGAGGCACAGACACAGGTGGCGGTTGACGATTTGTACAGACCTTACCGTCCGAAGAGAAGAACCCGTGCCACAATCGCAAAGGAAAAGGGCTTAGAGCCACTGGCACAGACCATTTTAGCGCAGGAATCGTCTGTTGATATCATGGCAGAAGCAGCTAAATATGTGGATGCAGAAAAAGACGTGGCAGATGAAGCGGCTGCACTTGCCGGAGCAAAGGATATCATTGCAGAGAACGTATCCGACAATGCCGGTTACAGAACAAAAATCAGAGAACTTACCATGCAAAAGGGGCGTCTTATATCAACAGCCAAGGATCCAAAGGCGGAGTCTGTCTATGAGATGTACTATGAATTTGATGAGGCTCTTTCCAAGGTGGCAGGTCACAGAACACTCGCAATTAATCGTGGTGAGAAGGAAAAAATCCTCACAGTAAAGATAGAGGCACCGACAGAGGATATCATAAAATATCTTAAAAAGCAGGTTATCACAAATGATGGAGCGCCTACAGCAGCCGTACTCACAGAGGTAGTGGAGGATGCGTACGACAGGCTTATTGCCCCTGCCATAGAGCGTGAAATCAGAAACAATCTGACAGAGGAAGCAGAGGATGGTGCCATAAAGGTATTTGGAAAGAACTTGGAGCAGCTTCTCATGCAGCCTCCAATTGCAGGACAGGTTGTGCTTGGATGGGATCCGGCATTCCGTACAGGCTGCAAGATTTCTGTCGTAGACCCTACAGGAAAGGTGCTCGATACCACAGTAATCTACCCGACAGCACCACAGAACAAGGTCGAGGAGGCAAAGGCCGTAATCAAAAAGCTCATAGACAAGCATCATGTCACTCTTATCTCACTCGGAAACGGAACAGCATCGCGTGAGTCAGAGCAGGTGATTGTCGAGCTGTTAAAGGAAATTCCGGTAAAGGTGCAGTACATCATAGTAAATGAAGCAGGTGCGTCAGTATATTCAGCCAGCAAGCTTGCCACTGAGGAATTTCCGAATTTTGATGTGGGACAAAGAAGTGCCACATCCATGGCGCGTAGACTTCAGGATCCGCTCGCTGAGCTTGTAAAGATTGATCCAAAGTCAATCGGAGTCGGACAGTATCAGCACGATATGAACCAGAAAAAGCTCTCAGAGGCACTCGGAGGAGTTGTAGAGGACTGCGTAAATAAGGTTGGTGTAGATTTAAATACAGCATCAGTTTCACTGCTTGGGTACATATCAGGCATCTCAAAGACCATTGCCAAAAACATCGTGGACTACAGAGAGGAAAACGGTAAATTCACATCACGTTCACAGCTTCTTAAGGTAGCAAAGCTTGGGCCGAAGGCATTTGAACAGTGTGCAGGCTTCATGCGTATCTCAGACGGAAAGAACCCGCTTGATGCCACAGGCGTGCATCCTGAGTCATATGATGCCACAAAGGCAGTGCTTGAAAAGCTTGGCTACACAATGGAGGATGTAAAGAACAGAAATGTAGTTGGAATCTCAAAGAAGATATCTGATTACAAGGCGCTCGCAGACGAGGCAGGAGTTGGTGAAATCACACTGCGTGACATCGTTAAAGAGCTTGAAAAGCCGGCAAGAGACCCGCGTGAGGATATGCCAAAGCCAATTCTAAGAAGCGATGTCCTTGAGATGAAGGACCTCACACCGGGTATGGTATTAAAGGGCACAGTCAGAAACGTAATAGATTTTGGATGCTTCGTGGATATAGGAGTGCATCAGGACGGACTTGTGCATATCTCAGAGATATGTGACCGCTATATCAAGCATCCGCTTGAGGCTGTCAGTGTAGGGGACATAGTAGATGTGCAGGTTATGAGCGTTGACCTCAAAAAGCAGCGCATCCAGCTTACCATGAAAATCGGACAGGGCACAGACAAGGCCGGTAAGTCAGAACACGGCGGCAGTGGCAAAAACAATGTCGATAACAAGGCTGACAGAAGTAATAGAAATAACGGTGGCAGGAATAGCAGAAACGATAGAAATAGTACAGGCAGCAAGAATAATAACAACAGAAACAAAAAACCACACTACATAAAGGGCAAGAAAAACAATTTCTTTGACAATATTATTCTTGATAATTAAAAACACCTTGACAAAACACCATAAAGTGCATATCATGTGTTTGTAAGTAACTATTCAGTACAGAAATATGCGGTACCGCATATTTCGTAAGAAAACGTATATTATGTAGGAGCAAGCGCCCATCAGCGTAGCTGATTCTAATGCGCTTGCGACTCGCAACTGTGAAGGTACTGAACAGTTACGATTGTAAAATAAATAGGAATTCTTCAGGGCAGGGTGCGATTCCCTACCGGTGGTACAGCCCACGAGCCGCAAGGCATGATTCGGTGTGATTCCGAAGCCGACAGTATAGTCTGGATGAGAGAAGATTATTAGGTGTCATTACACTGTGATATTAAGTCCCGGAAGATTTTCTTCCGGGATTTTTTAAATCAGCTATTCAGATTTTAGATAGCTGCACTCACAATATCCTCAGGATTCCTTAAGCATCAAAGGAGTGTAAAATGGACGTAACAACAAACAACACAAAATCAAAAGTAAACATCAGACTTTTAGTCGGCACAGGAATGTTAAGCGGACTCGCATTTGTACTTCAGTATCTCGAGTTTCCAATTCCAATCATGCCGGGCTTTATTAAGTTTGATTTCTCAGATCTGCCTGCACTTATCGGCGCATTTGCATATGGACCGTTAGCAGGAGTGATTGTAGAGTTTATCAAGAACCTGCTTCACTGTACAGTAACACAGAGCTTTACGGTAGGAGAGCTTTCAAACTTTATTCTTGGAGCAGTATTTACAGCAACAGCAGGACTTATCTACAAGAAAAATAAGTCAAAAAAGGGTGCAATAATCGGCGCTGTAGTCGGTTCAGTGGTAATGGGAATCGTCAGCTTCCCGTCGAATCTGTTTATCGTGTATCCTGCATACACAAAGTTCATGCCAATGGAAGCAATTATTGGTGCCTACAGTGAGCTTCTCCCATCAGTAGGCAAGCTGTGGCAGGCACTTTTAATATTCAATGTTCCGTTTACCATTGTAAAGGGACTTATATCAACACTTATCACAGTGCTTATATACAAGAGACTGTCACCGGTTTTAAAGGGCAGAGGATAGAGAAAATACCTGACACAATATATATTAGTCACAAACATAAAGAGCGCAGTCAATTGCGCTCTTTTCTTTTTTTAAAAGGAATGTTATAATAAATCCAAATATTTAGTTGGGAGCAGGATATGAAGCTTGAATTTGATGTAAAAGTAACAGAAAAAGATTTATATTCATTTAATATAGAGCAGGCGTACAAGGGCAGTCAGGGTGTCATATCATTGCTGTTTGCTGTGCTCTTGGCTGCGGCAGCAGTGTTAAGCGCACAAAAAGGTAATACGGAGTATGTGGTGCTTTATATTATAGTTGGTATTCTGGTGCTGCTATATGTGCCGTTTTCACTCAAGGGCAGGGTAAAGATGATTATGAAGACAAATGAAGTTTTCTCAAAGCCACTGCATTTTGCGGTAGACGAAAAGCACATAAATGTAAGTCAGGGAGATGAGATGGCGCAGCTTCCGTGGGAGCAGGTGTACAGATTCGTGGCAAATGATAAGAGGATACTTATATTCAGCAACAGGAAGAATGCATACATTCTCTCAAAGGAGCAGCTGGGCGACAGCTATGAGCCGTTAAAGGAGCTGGCAGGCAGTACACTGGAGAAATACAGACTGAAAATCAAATAAACAAAATAGATATAAGATAAAAGATAAAATAAATAGATAAGGGTATAAGCTGGTAATATGAGTAGTGAAGGAAATATAACAGTAATAGAAAGCTTTTCGGCAGATGATACGCATGCACTTGGGGTTACGCTTGGACAGCAGGCAAAGCCGGGGGATGTGTGTACACTTGTGGGTGATTTAGGAGTGGGTAAAACAGTGCTCACGCAGGGTATAGCAGAGGGGCTTGGCATCACAGAGCCTATAAACAGCCCTACATTTACCATAGTGCAGGTGTACGAGGATGGCAGGCTGCCGTTTTATCATTTCGATGTATACAGGATTGGTGACATTGAGGAGATGGATGAAATAGGCTATGAGGATTATTTCTACGGAGATGGGCTTACGATGATAGAGTGGGCAAATCTCATTGAGGAGATACTCCCAAAGAAGAGAAAAGAGATTACTATTGAAAAAGACCTGGAAAAAGGCTTTGACTATAGAAAAATAACAATAAAAGAGGTTTTATAATGAAGATACTTGCGCTTGACAGCTCAGGGCTTGTGGCCAGTGTGGCTGTCGTATCGGACGATAATCTGATAGGAGAATACACGATAAATTATAAAAAGACACATTCGCAGACGCTTCTTCCGATGCTTGATGAGGTGGCTAAGATGACAGAGCTTGACCTTAAGACTATAGATTTTATTGCAGTCTCAGCAGGACCGGGATCGTTCACAGGGCTTCGCATAGGCTCTGCGACGGCGAAGGGGCTTGCAATGGCACTGGATAAGCAGATAGTTTCTGTACCTACTGTAGATGCACTGGCATACAATCTGTGGGGCAGTGCAGATGTTGTGTGTCCGCTTATGGATGCAAGAAGACAGCAGACCTATACAGGGCTGTATGATTTTACCGATGGCAGGATGAATACCATTTTGCCGCAGTGCGTAGTGATGATAGAAGAGATAGTTGACAAAATCAATGAGCTCGGCCGCAGGGTGATTTTCCTTGGAGACGGAGTGGATGTGTTCAGGGATTATATTAATGAGCACGTAAAGGTGGACTATGACTTTGCACCTGCCATGTGCAATAAGCAAAGAGCATCGGCTGTAGCATGTCTTGGACAGGTGCTCTATGAGCAGGGCAGGGCAGAAAATGCAGCAGACCATAAGCCTGAGTATCTCAGATTATCACAGGCGGAGAGAGAGAGACAGGAAAAGGAGAGAGATTTTAGAATATGATAATAAGACCCATGGAGCCGGAGGATGCAGACTCGGTGGCGCAGATAGAAAAAGACAGCTTCACACAGCCCTGGAGCAGACAGGGATTTTTGGATGCCATGAGGCTTCCGGAGAATATCATGCTTGTGGCACAGGAGGATGGTGAGATACTGGGGTATCAGTGCACGTATGTGTCATTTGATGAGGGAGAGCTGACAAATATAGCAGTCAAAAAATCAGCTCGAGGAAAAGGTGTGGGTGCACATCTTATCAGATGCCTGCAGGAAAAGGCAAAAGAGTCAGGTGTTGAGCGCATTGTGCTCGAAGCCAGGGTGACTAATGAGGCTGCGATATCACTGTATCAGAAGATGGGGTTTGTAAACCTTGGAATCAGAAAAAATCTATATGAGCATCCGGTAGAGGACGGTGTCATCATGTCCTATACTGCGGAGGAAAATTTATGTTAGACGTGTGTTTACTTGGAACAGCAGGCATGATGCCTTTGCCAAACAGATGGCTTACGGCACTTTCACTAAAATATAACGGCAGCAATATACTTATTGACTGCGGTGAGGGAACGCAGATTGCGATGAAGGAAGCCGGAATCAATTTCAAGCCGATAGATATTTTATGCATCACCCACTTTCATGCAGATCATATCAGCGGATTGCCGGGGCTTCTTCTTACAATGGGAAATGCCGAGCGCACCGAGCCGCTTACCATTATTGGACCTAAGGGGCTTACAAGGGTTGTCACTGCACTTCGGACGATTGCGCCGGAGCTGCCTTTTGAGATAAAATGCATAGAGCTCAATGAGCAGGATGAATATTTTGAGATGAACGGATATCATATCCATGCATTCCGCGTAAAGCACGCGGTGCTGTGCTATGGCTATTCGGTTGAGATAAAGCGTAGTGGCAGATTTTCCGTGGAAAGAGCAAGGGAAAAAGAAATTCCGATGCGCCTGTGGAATCCTCTTCAGAAAGGCAATACCGTTGAATTTGAGGGCAGGGTGTATACTCCGGATATGGTGCTAGGACCGGCAAGAAAGGGCATAAAGGTAACATATTGTACGGACTCAAGGCCACTTGAGCACATAGTGGAGGCAGCAGAGGGATCAGACCTTTTTATCTGCGAGGGCATGTATGCTGAAAAGGAAAAGATAGTAAAAGCAAAGCAGTATAAGCATATGACCTTTTACGAGGCAGCAGACATGGCAAAGAGAGCCGGCGTGAAGGAGCTGTGGCTTACACATTTTTCGCCGTCACTTGTCCGTGCAGAGGATTATATGCCACAGGTGAGGGATATTTTTGAAAACGCATATCTTGGAAAGGACGCAAAAAGTGTGGAGCTCATGTTTGACGAGCTTGCAGCAAACAATCCAAAGGATACCTACAAACAATCTGTCACGGCAGATTATAAGATTGCGGCAGATTCTGATACGGGAACAGAATAGAGTAATATAATTAAGATTGGTGTAATAAAATGACAGAAAATACAGAAACAAAAAAAGAAATTAAAATACTTGCAATCGAAAGCTCATGCGACGAGACTGCGGCAGCAGTTGTAGTAAATGGACGTGATCTGCGAAGTAATGTGATTTCATCGCAGATAGCTCTTCATACTTTATATGGAGGGGTAGTTCCGGAGATTGCCTCAAGAAAGCATATTGAGAAAATTAATCAGGTCATAGAGCAGGCACTTTCAGATGCACATATGACACTCGATGATATAGACGCAATAGGCGTCACATATGGTCCGGGGCTCGTAGGAGCACTGCTTGTAGGCGTGGCAGAAGCAAAGGCCATAGCATATGCAAGAAACATTCCTCTTGTCGGAGTGCACCATATAGAGGGACATATCAGCGCCAATTATATAGAAAATAAAGACTTAGAGCCGCCATTTCTGGCACTCGTTGTATCAGGAGGACACACACATCTGGTGAGAGTGGTAGATTACGGCAAATATGAGATCCTCGGACGTACGAGGGATGATGCGGCAGGAGAGGCTTTTGACAAGGTAGCGAGAGCAATAGGACTTGGCTATCCGGGCGGTCCTAAGATAGAAAAGGTTTCACATGAGGGTGACCCGCACAGCATAGAGTTTCCGAGAGCAAAGATTGTGGGTGGAGTTTATGATTTCAGCTTCAGCGGGCTTAAATCAGCAGTACTCAATTATTTAAACGGCTGCAGGATGAAGGGACTGGAAATAAACCAGGCAGACGTGGCAGCATCGTTCCAACAGGCGGTTACAGATGTGCTTGTCGGACACGCTGAGAATGCTATTGATGAGTTTAAAATGGACAAATTTGCCATTGCGGGAGGCGTTGCTTCTAATGGTGTTATCCGTCATGCAATGGAGGAAATGTGTGCGCGCAAGGGTGTTAAATTCTATCGTCCGTCACCGATACTGTGTACAGACAATGCTGCTATGATAGGTGCGGCGGCATACTATGATTTTATAGCAGGTAAGAGGTACGGACTTGATCTGAATGCGGTTCCGAATCTAAAGCTTGGTGAATGATTCTGTAATTGCTTCCGGTTACACCGGGGGGCAAACATAATGTGCAGATTTATCATGGATAGGAAAATAAAAGAATATGGATAAGAAGAAATACACAGCAATCATACTGTCAGCCGGTACAGGAAGCCGGATGAAAAGTAATATGCCAAAGCAGTATATGGAGCTTTTGGGGCAGCCTGTGATTTATTATAGTATAAAAGCATTTGAGGATAGTCCGGTGGATGAAATAGTTATAGTCTGCAGTGCGGATTATATTGAGTATTTCAGACATTCGATAATCGAAAAATATGGCTTTAAGAAAGTGAAAGCAATAGTGCAGGGGGGAAAAGAGCGCTACAACTCTGTATATGAGGGGCTTAAAGCAGCAAACGGCACGGACTATGTGCTGATCCATGACGGCGCACGCCCTCTGGTGGATAATGAAATAATAGTCCGTTCTATGCATACGGTTGAAAAAGAAAAAGCATGCGTAGCAGGAATGCCTGTAAAGGACACAATAAAGGTGTCAGATGAATTGGGATATTCAGAAAATACTCCTGACAGGAAAAGCCTGTGGCAGATTCAGACACCGCAATGCTTTGAATATGATTTGCTGGCTCAGTCCTATGATAAGCTGTTTAGTGACATGTCATATGGGAAAAGTGTGCCGGCAATTACGGATGATGCAATGATAGTCGAGTATGGGAGTGACACAAAGGTAAAGCTCATAGAAGGCTCGTATGAAAATATAAAGGTCACAACTCCTGAAGATATGGGGATTGCAGAACTTTTTTTAAAGAAACGCAGAAAAATGTAAAAAAAATAGAAATTAGTGTTGACATATTGTAACATTGATGATAATATAAATCCTGCGCTGAACAAGTGCAGACAACTAAACAATTACGTGTTAATTGTGACACGCAGGGGTATCGAAGTGGTCATAACGAGGCGGTCTTGAAAACCGTTTGTCCGCAAGGGCGCGTGGGTTCGAATCCCACCCCCTGCGCTTTCTTTTGCCTTAAAACAGAGATGCAAAAGAAAATGAAAAAAGTTCTTGACAAATCCAAAACATTTTGATAGAATAAACAGGCTGTCGCAAGACAGAGAACTTGAAACAGAGTTCAAAAAAATAAAAAAAGTGCTTGACAAACGAACAGCGATTTGATAAAATAAACAAGCTGTCGCAAGAGAGCAAAACAAAGAACATTGATAACTGAACAGTGAGAAACCTTGAAAGATTTTGAGAATCAATCAGAACGCTTCAATGAAAATTGAAGACCTTTAAAACAGTAAATTCAGATTCTATCTGAATGAACGAATTAGCCAAGTTTAACTTGACTGAGATCAACTTTTTAACATGAGAGTTTGATCCTGGCTCAGGATGAACGCTGGCGGCGTGCTTAACACATGCAAGTCGAACGAAGCACTTTATTTGATTTCCTTCGGGACTGATTATTTTGTGACTGAGTGGCGGACGGGTGAGTAACGCGTGGGTAACCTGCCTTGTACAGGGGGATAACAGTTGGAAACGGCTGCTAATACCGCATAAGCGCACGGCATCGCATGATGCAGTGTGAAAAACTCCGGTGGTATAAGATGGACCCGCGTTGGATTAGCTAGTTGGTGAGGTAACGGCCCACCAAGGCGACGATCCATAGCCGACCTGAGAGGGTGACCGGCCACATTGGGACTGAGACACGGCCCAAACTCCTACGGGAGGCAGCAGTGGGGAATATTGCACAATGGGCGAAAGCCTGATGCAGCGACGCCGCGTGAGCGAAGAAGTATTTCGGTATGTATGGACAGCCAGAAGTGGGATATGGAGGACCGCAACCTGAAGATGACCCGTCCCGCTTTCGGCGGTCACCTGATGGCTACCATCATCTGCCCCCGTTTCCGTCCCTGCATGGCTACCGTCCGTCCCGGCGTTATGAAGAAGAACGCCTTTGACGAGGCCAAGGCCAACGCTGTTGAGATCGTGAAGCCCAGCTTCACTCTGACTGCTGAGGACATCCACACCGACGTCACCGAGGTGGTGAAGGCCGCTAAGAAGCTGGTGGACCTGATCGGCGCTGACTTCATCGTGTCTGTGGGCCGCGGCATTTCCAAGGATGTTGAGGGCGGCATCAAGCTGGCTGAGGAGCTGGCTGAGGTCCTGGGCGGCGTTGTTGGCGGCTCCCGTGCCACCATCGACTCCGGCTGGCTGTCTGCTGACCATCAGGTTGGTCAGACCGGCAAGACCGTGCACCCCAAGATCTATGTTGCTCTGGGCATCTCCGGCGCTATCCAGCACACCGCTGGTATGCAGGACTCCGAGTGCATCATCGCTGTCAACAAGAATGAGGGCGCACCCATCTTCGGTGTTGCCGACTACGGCATCGTGGGCGATCTGTTCAAGGTCGTGCCTGAGCTGATCAAGCAGATCGAGGCAGCAAAGGCTGCTCTGTGATCGCCTGTTCCTGAGCATTGTTCAATAGCATAGCCTGAATTGTGAGAGGCCGTTGCACATTTTTGTGCAGCGGCCTCTTTTTTGTGTTTTTTATAAAGGAGCTGTTGTGCCAGCCACTGCACAGCAGCTCCAATTTGCTTTCCACGGGAAAGGAACGGAGAAGGGAATAGAACGAAGCGGCACAAAAGCGTACACAAAGCTTTGATATGCAAATAAATGTATATAAATACTATAATATGCAAACCGGAGCGCACCAGAACGTCCCCAAAAGTGTGCGATGCCTGTTGCACTCGGCTGATTTTGAGAAGAAGTGCAACACAACTGTAACGTTTTCGGACTCTTTGTTACGCTTGAGTTGCGATAAAAGAACGGAATTTTTTAAAAAAATCTGTATTTTTTCTTCAAAACAGCCTCTGAACCTCTTGACGTCTGTATGGTTTTGTGATACTCTTGTGACACAAGAGTTGCGGATGTGATACGACAGAGTTGCAAATGAGTTGCAACATCCAACATCACACTGCATAAGGCAACAGACCGGAGGCAATCTTATGAAGCGTGCAATGAGTACCGTAAAGAATATCGCAGCAGCTGCAATGACGCTGGCTGTGGTTTTTGGCTTTGCAGGCTTCAAGCCCGTCACCGCAAACGCCGCGCAGGCTGCTGTTCCTGCCACCGCTTCTGTGGAAGAAGAAAACTCTTACTTTGAGGAAGACGCCTAC
>OJNL01000312.1_pt1 | contig 34273 bp, 27 predicted proteins | sample 1597581 | NCBI WGS metagenome assembly OJNL01 (sample SAMEA2452133, study PRJEB22498) | human gut metagenome | biome: human feces; feature: human gut; material: feces | place: Australia | collected 2012
AAAAAGGTGCGAAAATCCTGATGATTACTGATATCTTGTGCCGTTAATTTTCAAGTCGAAAATCACAATTTTTAGAAAATTTTTAGAAAATCCGAAAAAAGTTGCCGACAGAGAAAATTTCTGCAAAAAGAAAAAGTCCCAAAAACGGCTTATCTAAGCCATTTTTGAGACATCATACCTTGGCAGGGGCAGAAGGACTTGAACCCTCGGCACGCGGTTTTGGAGGCTTTAGGTGTTGCTGCAGGAATAGCTTTATTGGTTTCAGCTATTGCATCAACATTGATTTCTAATTGCAAAAAAATAAAAGTATAAATTTTAAAATGTCATTTAATTATCAGAAAGTTAAAAAGACTGCGTATTTCTATATTATTAATACATGGTGGTTAAAAGTAAGAATAAGATTCACAGCCAAGTCAATACGAATATACAACTTGAAATGGAGTGTTACACATTGAAGCCTATGTCAATATTTTTAGAAATTTTATTTTTATTTGGCTTAATAATATATATAGTATATGTTTTTGTAATTAAAAAAGACTACTCTGTATCAAGGATTATTATCTTTGCAATCATATTGTTGTCTTTTGTAATTAATATGTTATACTTGTTTTTTCAATAACATTTTTGCAAGATTTTATTCAAAATAATTTTAAAAAATTTAATAAAAAACTACCTAACGGTGGTGGTCGGCAAGGTCCTGGTGGATGGAAGATAGCAATAAATGTTGCGAAACATGCCGGTAGTGATTTGAAATTATTGGATAGAACGGGCAAAAGAATAGCCACCTTATGTGAAGAATCTGCAGGGTGATGTAATCAGAATTATTGACCTCGCAGACATAGAAGTTGCAAGCTATGTTTATGACGCTTGGGGTAACATAAAAGATACCAAAGGCGAGCCGACAATTCGAGAAATAAACCCGATTCGTTACCTTGGCTATGTCTATGATACCGAAACTTCACTCTATTATCTCCAAAGTCGCTACTACGATCCATTTGCAGGCAGATTTTTGAATGCGGATATATATTGTGATACCCAGTCAGGTACTCCTCTAAGCACAAATATGTTTGCTTATTGTGAGAATAATGTGGTAATGAATATGGACTATAAAGGCTATAGCATAGGTATATCTAGTGGTTGGGTATCATTTGGTATTGATTTGATTATCGATGTGTTTGCAGCGCCTGTTGCCTTAGCATACCATGCAATAAAAATTCCAGTAAAAACGTACCTCAAAAAATATGGAGTAAAAAAAGTTGCAAAGTATATAATAAAGAAAATAATATCAAAATGCAAAAAATTCTTATTAAATTTACTAGATTACTTAATAAGCTATTAATGAAAGTTATAAGAACCTCTACAAAATTAATTCGAGATGACATTATCAATAAAGGAATAGGAAAGATTTTGGGTGTTCTTAACAGTAAAAGAGTAAGTCAATTATATGATGCGGTTTGTATGTTTCTATCTACCGGGGCATTTATTGCGGGAGTTCTTGATATTGTTACTGATAAACATTTTGATGGTGTTATACGCATTTAGTAAGTATAAAAGAGGTTTAAAATATGGCAAACTTAATAGTTAATCTTAACAATTACAATGATAGCAAATGTGAAATTATTGTAAATGGTATCGATATATTTAAAAATCAAAAGCGTATTCCTATTACCAAAAGTGGGACATATAAAATCAATATTATTATTTACAACACTATGAAAATAAAAAATAAATTTCATTTTAATTTAAAAAACTTGCTTCCATATTTTCCTTATTTTTATAGAAAGGAGGTTGAAAGCGGAGGCAAGATTAATAATTACAGAATTACTTCATGGGACAATTATATCGACTTTATATCCTTTGATTTTAATGCTACTTTTGATGAAAATTTGATTGAAAGAGAAAATATTTTCCTGAATGTGAATTTTGATTTTATGGGAAAACAAAATTATATTGGTGGAAATGATTTCTATAATTACCCACAGGTATTATCAAATGATGAAATAGAAATAACTGACATTGAGCTTAATGAGAAAAAAATATTGAATAAAAGTAATTATAAAAGAAATCAGTTTTTATTGTGCGTAACACAGAGTCTATTCTTATTGTTTGTGGGAATTTTATCGTTTGTATTCATAGCAGATTGTGGTAACAACTTGTTTTATAGCGTTATTTCAATATTAGTTATAATGCATTCTGTTTATACATTCGTAAGAAATATAATCAAATTGTATAGATATATTTCTTAAAAGTTAATTTGTTTGCAAGAATAAAATATTTGAGTAAATCAATAAAATTAATCGAGTAGGAGGCTACCCATTAGTTGAGTAGCCGACCTCTCACACCAGCATGGAGTGAATAAAACAATACCTTCTTATAAATTATAAAAAGCAGATATAATGCCATATTATAAAACAATCAATAACGCTTACTAATATGTATTTTCACCTTCTGAGCCGTTGGGCTCTTTTTTATGCCTAAAATTCCAGTGGATTTATTTTTTCGTGTTACAAGAATGGTTGATGAGGATAGCGGATATAATAAAAATTTAGGTGTAAATACACCTAAGCTTCAAGTAAGTGCTTGATATTTAGCCGAAACGGTGATACACAATATTTAAAAGTTGGGGTAAAACACCCGTAAGATTTAAGTGAACGAAGGATTACAATTGCAGAACATTATTAAGCATGACGAATATCTTAGCAGAATTATCGACAGAAAGGAAAACGGACTGATTAAGGTTATTCCCGGTATCAGAAGATGCGGTAAGAGCTTTCTCCTTTTCAATCTGTTTTACGATTATTTAATCGAAAGCGGAGTAAAAGAAGAACAGATTATTACGATTGCCTTGGATGATGATACCTTTGTAAAGTACCGTGATCCCGATGAATTGTCGAAATATATTCGTGGGAAAATCGTGAACTCAGATATGTACTATATTCTCATTGATGAGGTGCAGTATGCAATCACAAAGGATGAACTTAAAAACCCTGAGAACATTAAGCTTTACAATGTACTCAACGGTCTTATGCGGCTTCGCAATGTTGACATTTATGTAACAGGCAGTAATTCAAAAATGCTTACGAAAGATGTACTGACTGCCTTTCGTGGCAGAGGTGATGAGGTTAGAGTTTATCCTATCTCTTTCAAAGAGTATTATTCTTTTGTGGGCGGAGATAAATCCGACGCCTATGAGGAATACGCTTTATATGGCGGTATGCCGCTTGTTTTAACAAAAAAGAGCGATGCGGAGAAGATGAACTATTTGCACACTCTTTTCACCGAGGTTTATTTCAAAGACATTGTGGAGCGTTATGATATTGAGTTGCCTGATGTGCTCAGCGAATTAACGGATGACCTTTGTTCTTCTGTCGGTTCGCTTACCAATGCAAGCAAAATATCAAATACCTTGCAGACGGTGAAAAATATTAAGGTTTCAGGTACAACCGTTTCCAACTATCTGAATTATCTAATTGAATCGTTTCTGTTCAGCAATGCGAAACGATACGATGTAAAAGGCAAGAAGTATTTTGAATACCCATCAAAGTATTATTGCGCTGACATCGGACTTCGCAACGCAAGACTTAATTTCAGGCAGCAGGAAGAAACGCACATAATGGAGAATATTATATACAATGAACTTCTGTGTCGAGAGTATTCCGTTGATGTCGGTGTTGTAGAAATCGTGAAAACGAGTGTAGGAAAGAGGTCAAAAAAACAGTGCGAGATAGATTTTGTAGTAAACAAGGCTTCTAAAAAATACTATATTCAATCCGCACTAAATGTTTCGGACCCGTCAAAACTTGAAACCGAACTCAGACCTTTGAAGAATACAAAGGATTTCTTTAAAAAGATTATTATCAGCAAAACTTCAATGAAGTCTTGGACGGACGAGGACGGAATACTTCATCTTGGACTTTATGAGTTCTTGTTGAATGTAAATTCCCTCGAATTGTAAACTAAATAGGCTCAATGTCAATAGTTGCGGAAAGTCGAAAAATAAGAATGTATGAAATTTATAAGCAACAGAAATTGTAAAAGAGCAAGGGAGACACAACTAAGAACAAGGCACAGCTTACGGAAAAATCCGTTCAGCTGTGCCTTTTATTGTGTTTGTGAAGTTGTAATGCTGTTTTTATTACGGCTTTGTCAAGAAAAGTGTGCAAGCTATTTTTTAACTTACACACTTTATTTTACAAGCTCACTGCAAAACTCTTTATATTTGCAATTTCTTTCCGATTCTTAATTCCATCAATTAGATCTCATCTTGTTGATATCAGTATTATTAGGTATTGGAATTTCTCATTATATAATGCATTTCATTAGTCAAGAAATTATATAATTCGATTACTGCGTTATCTCCGAATTTCAAACACAATGTTTGAGGTGAAGGTCATATCATCCTCATTGAATTTCATATTTATTTCGCCGTCATATTTTTTAACTACTCTTTTAATGCTTTTCAGTCCAGTTCCATGTATTGCGTCAGATTTTTTTGATGATGCTATGCGGTTGTTCTTGACGGCTACAATATTCTTGACCGAGTTTGTAAGCTGTATTGACAGATACTTATTTTTGCGGACGAAAGCCGAAAAATCTATAAATCTGTTCTCTGTATTTTGTGCCGCTTCAACTGCGTTTTCAAGAAGATTGTCAAGCAGAGCAGTTATGTCGGGTTCACTCATAAAGCCAAAATCAGCACTTCTGATGTCAATATTCATCTTCACTCCGAACTTGTCACAGAAGGATTTGTACCTGTTGACGATTGAATTGACCATAGGATTGTTGCAGTAATCAACAGATTTATTTATGCTGAAGTCTTCAATAAAATCGTCTATGTACTCTGTAACAGACTTGTCTTTGGCAATACTCTTAATGGCGTTTAAATGCCGTTTTATGTCGTGCATAACAATTTTTGAGTTTTCATTTTGCTCATTAAGTAAATCATAATACTCAGCTGTAGATTTTTCCTTTTGCCTTTCATATTCCAATTTCATATTGTGTCTTTGAGTTTTCAAAGTAAATTCATATACCCAAAAAACCGCTATATTTGAGAAAAGTAATAGCACCATACTTATTATTAATAAATATATGTATTTTTGTTCTAAATCAAAATTGTGTAGTGCATGTGATACTGCATACAGTAGCAGAATACTTGAGGCAGGTAAAACCAAGAGAGGTATAGAAAGAGAATAACTTTCTGATTTATGTTCTTTTATTGAGAATTTTGATACAAAGTAAATTATCAAAAAATATAACAGTTTACTGATAGTCGCTTGAATAATGAGACTTAAAGAATTATCCATGGAAGTGAAAAAATCCGTACCGAATAATACTGTTGAAACAAACAAGACAATACTTTCTGTGATTGCCATAAATATAAGTAATATGCTACAGTGGAAAATACAGGATTTAATACTTATGAAATAACAAAAATAAAGTAAAAAGAAGTTACACGCAAAAAATGCAATTAAATTAACCAATGTTAAATTCAATAATCGAGATAAATACAATAATACATACACAATAACAACTGAAAATAACAAAAATTTTTTGCTTGATTTTCTTTCAAATTTGTTTTCAAAATAAAACAGTGATATCAGAATTTCTGCAAGAAAAACAAACGCATAGCAAATTGTATATACCATTTTTATACCCCTATGTATGCAAAATATGCCTTTTTAAAGTTTGAATAGTTCCTTTGAGATATAGGTAGAGTTTCACTTTTTAAATCTACATTAATATTAAGCACAGTCTTATTAAAATCCGAGACATACCTCAGATTAACAAGATAGCTGTAATGCGGTTGTGCAAAATAATCGTAATCCTTTAGTTTTTCTTTCCAATAACTTAATTTTTTATTTGTATAAAACTTCTTCTGACGTGTTATAATAACAGCCTTTCTTTCTTCAATAGTTATATATACTATATCACTTGTGAAAACAGAGTAACACTCGTCATAATATTCAAGAGTTATTATTTGAGTATTGGAATGATAATAGTTAATAGCCGTATTTAGCGCTCTGAAAAAACGGTCTTTGTCAATAGGCTTTGAAAGATAGCGAAACACATCCAAATCCATAGCGTCATCAAGATAAGCGTCATGCGAGGTTATAATAAAAATAATTATATTAGAGTTTACCTTTTTTAATTGTGCGGACAAAGTCAGACCATTTACCAGAGGCATTTCAATATCAATGAACGCCATATCATAACTGATATTACTATTCAGCAGCTCTACACCATTGTAAAACAAATCAATATCAAAAACTATTCTATGTTTATCTGAAAATGTATTCAGATTGTTTTTTATTTCATCGACAATACATTTATCATCGTCACAAATTAATACTTTCAAAAGAAAAACCTCCTTGAAATAAATTATAACATATATTTCAAAAAAATGTCATTAAATGTTATTGCTTTAGATGCAAAATTTCAAATTTTACCTTAATAATTTTGAAATCACATCACTTTGAGCAAATTTGACATCATTTTTGCAAGAATTATGTTTTTACTTTTAATATGTGCTAAAATCCTCACGAAGGGAGGAATGATGTTTTGAAGAAAATAAAAAATTTTATTTGCAAAATTTCACCCGCAATTATTGCTAGTTTTACATTAGCACTCTCAATAAATGCTAATTCATCCACTGGCTTTTTTATGTATCAGCCTAAGGCTCCTGCAAAGCTTGACAAATTTAAAAAGATAAAGTAATGGAAAAGATTGGCTCAAAAATTATAGAGTTTTTTGCTTCAAACGATCTTATAAAAAACGAAGATAAAGAAATTTACAAATATGCTTTTAATATTATTTTATCATCATTGATACATATTGCAACTGTTATGATATTAGGATTGTGTTTCAATTTATTAATTGAAAGTCTGACTTTCTATTGTGCTTACATTGTAATACGCAAATTTGCAGGCGGCTACCATGCAAAACGCCAACAAGATGTTATATTGTTTCTATTATAACATGGGTACAGGCGCAACATGTTTTTGCTGAACCGGGATATAATGCATCATCAGGTGTATACACCGTCATAAATAATTCCAAAGCATCATGGAGAGGTAAAATGAATTCATGGTGGTGGGGTGGTAAGAATTGTTCAGCCACAGGTAAAATTACAGCAATCTAATTTAGTATTTATTATTTCCTTGTAAACCCGTACTTACAAGGAATAGGGTGAGTAAAAATGATAAAACAAAATTTAAAATTGTTTTTTAAAACTAAAATAATATTTATTCCGGTTATCATACTGTTAGTATGTTTTTTGGGGAATCTTGTATATAGTTGTTATAGCTTTTCACTCAATAATGATGTATTAATATATTTAAAGAATTCTATAAAATTATGCTTACTATCATTTGTAATATTATGTTTTACATCATATGAATTCTTTTACCTATATAAGCGTTGTTATATAGATGAAGCATTGTATTCACACAAAAATGGTAAGACTAGGATTTTAACAAGTACTGTAACAGTTTTGTTGTTTATTCCGGCTTTAGAGTTCTTTAGCGCATTTGTATTTAATTTTGTTATATTTTTGTCATCCGGAATGAATGACTACAGTTATTTGTATCATATATTTTCAGTTTTATTTTTATATGTTTTTCTGGGTGGAATAATCCCGATTTTACTTGGCGTTTTTTTTGCTCAAAAGACGAAAAGGATTGTTTCATATGCTCTTATGGCGCTTATAATTTTCCTTGTGTCAAGTACATCTGACTTTATTCCGGGGGGTTTAAGCCAGGTTACCAAAATTAATTTTTGGGAAGCAAAATATTTTCTTGCATATATTCTGCCAAATGATTTAGAGTGGTACATAAACCATGATTACGGTATGTATGCTGAAATTTATAGATGGAATTTAATTATTTTCTGGATTTCTCTACTGTCATTTTTGTTTTTCAAACTTTGTCAAATAAAGAAAACCGCATTAAAAGCTGTTTTACTGTCATTAACACTATTAATTTCAACATTTAATCTGGTTGGCTACTTTTATGGCGGAAGCCATATTGAAAAGGGAGCTCAGCTTGACAGTATTTCAATGTCAGATTATTTGTTTTATACTGAAAATGAGCAAAAGAACCAAGATCCGGATTTTGAAGTTACATCATACGATATGGATTTAAGCATTTACAGACAATTAGATGCCGAAGTATCAATGACTTTATCTGATACAGGTTTAGAGTATTACAATTTTACATTGTACCATGGATACAATGTTTTAAAGATAACTGATATTGAAGGAAATGCTTTAAAATATAATCGTGAAGGAGATTATGTTACTGTAATAGGGAACGGAAACCTGCAACTTATAAACATAAAGTACAGCGGTTATTCACCTATATTATACAGTAATTATCAGGCATGTTCTCTGCCCGGCTTTTTTGCATATTACCCTATTCCCGGATTTTACAAAATTACGGGTGATTATACCACATATAATCCGATTGAGATAAAATCCGAAACAGAATTTAATATTCGAGTTGATTCAGCAAGGCAGTTTTATTCAAATCTTGATGAGGTAAAGAATGAGAAAAATTGTTTTGTCGGGGTTACAAGCTATCCTACGCTTTTTAGTGGATTTTATAAATCAAATTCGTCTTATATTTATAAGATTTATGCAATTACTGTAAAGGGGTGGGGATTGAGCAAAATAGATGAAGAATATATAGACGAAATTCAGAAATACATTAATGAGTTGGATAACAATAGCAGCAATAAATTAAATCTCAAAGAATATACTATTATTCAGACAAATGAAATGCTTTCTTCTAATTGTATTTATGATGGAATATTTTTAGGAGATGATACAGTTTTTATTAATAAAGCAACTGATGAGGAAACAAAGAAGCAAGTTGCTGAAATACTTCTTGCTCAAAGAGATAAGGGCTATTCTAAATATGTAGAAAAAGCCGTGGTTGACTCCGAAAGTATAAATGATAATTAACAAGGAAGAAGGTATAATTGTGCTGATTTTGAAGAACTGCACCAAGTCTTTTAAGAAAACAAAAGCTTTAAATGATTTTTCCTGCGAATTTAAGCACGGTATTTATGGCTTGCTTGGACCAAACGGTTCCGGCAAAACTACTATGATGAGATGTATATGCGGTTTGCTTTCTCCCGAAAAGGGAAGCATTGAGTGCGATTGTGAAAATATAGGATATTTGCCTCAGCAGTTTGGTGCTATGAAGTCATTGACTGTATATGAAACTATGAGATATTTTGCCACATTAAAGAAAATACCTAAGTCAAATCAAGACAATGAAATCAGATATTGCATTGATTTGGTCAACCTAAGTGATAAAATTAAAAACAAAGTGGGTTCGCTGTCAGGAGGTATGGTTCGACGATTGGGAATAGCACAAGCTATAATGGGAAATCCTGAAATTGTTTTGTTTGATGAACCGACTGCAGGTCTTGATCCTGAGGAGAGAGTAAGATTTAAATCTCTTTTAAGGAAAATAAAAAATGATAAAACTATTATTATTTCTACTCACATTGTTTCGGACGTAAAATCAATATGTGATGAGATTGTTATAATTAATGAGGGAAGAAATGTTGTTCAGGGAACTTGCAGCGATATTACTTCTATCGGAAATGAAAAAGTTTTTCTTTTAGACGAAGAATATGAAAATAATTTAGAGGGAAATTATTATGTTAAAGACAGGATCAGTAAGGATAATAAAAATTATATAATCGTTCTCTCAAGTAATTTTATTGAGCAGGGAGTGAGTATTAACGCTGATATAGAGGATGGATATTTATGTGCCATAAAAGATATATAAACCGCCTTTCATTAATACAATTAACACTTAAAGGAATGGGAATTCTCTATATTGTACCTGTTGTTTTTTTATTTCTTGTACTTCCTTTTTTAACATATTTGGATTTTGCTAAAGGATATTCACCCGAACAATGTTATTTTTCAACATACATAATGTTACAAATTTTTTGCCCATTTTTTGCTGTATGGTGGACTTTATTTGGTTTCAGAGAGTATGTAGAGGGCAGGATCAGAGAACTATTGCTTGTTTATAAAAAAAGTCTTATAGTTGAACTTTTCCTTGTGTTTGTTTTTTATTTCCTGCATATATGTGTATTGCTTGGTTTATATTGTATAATACTAAATTTTAATTATTCCAATTATATTTTTGTATTTTTTGTTCAGACATTTGCTTTTTTTAGTATTAGTTTTTCAATATCTATAATTTTAAAAAATATAGCAATTCCTTTTATTATCAGTGTGTGTTACGAAATATTTTGCATGACTGCCAATATTGACTTTCTTAAGTTTATTAATATGCTTTCATCTGATATTCCAAGCAGCACCATGGACATAATATGTCCATATATTTTTATATTGATAAGTAGTATATTTGTTTTTGTGTTATCAAATTCTTGTTTCAAACGTTTGTAATATTTTTATAATTATATAATACCTGATTATACATATCCAAAATCTGCATAGCAGTAAACAAAGAAAAGCTACTTCGTCAGCTCACAGCGGCAACGGAAATTTATTTAACAGAATGAACTGGTATATTATGATTAGATTTAAATGTATATTACAAAACGATGAAACAGATTGCGGTCTGGCTTGTCAGGCCGCAATTTTTAGAAAATACGGTTTAAAAGTTACAATAGCAAAAATTCGTGATATTGCAGGTACTGACCGCCAAGGTACCAATGCACACGGACTAGTAAAGGTAATTGAGCATTTTGGTTTTCAGCAAAAAGTTGTTGAAGCGGATAAAAGTGTGTTAACTAATAAATTGCCTTTGCCTGCAATTGCACACGTGATAATTGACGATTCCTTATTGCATTATGTAGTTATAACTAAAGTTAAGGGTGATACTGTAGTAGTTTCCGACCCTGCAAAAGGAATTGCAAAGGTTTTATATGTTACTTTCAATTATTAATGAAGTGAATTTAACTCAGTGCATATTAATTTCGCTACTTATCCGTATGAATTAACAAGTAGAGTGTTATTGTTGATTTAAATAATAAAAATTCAGATAGACTACAGATTAATAATTTAGAATTATGTTAAGATATATATAATCACAAGGTGAATCATTATGAAAAAAGTGTTTTCAAATAGTATAATTTTAGCAATTTTATGTGCTATGTTATTGAGTCTTACTTCTTGTGATGAATACAAAATCAAAAGTAACGAAAAGTTAAAATATTATACCATAAACAATGAAGATTCGGTTTGTGTAGAATTGATACAAAAATATAATAATTATTGTCTTAAAAACCTTGATGAGTCCTATCAAATTGAAATTGTGGAATTTGATTCGGAAGATACTATGCTTACAAAAATATCAACGGAGATAATGGCGGGGAAAGGACCTGACATAATTTCATTGAATCAAAAATTACCTTTTGAAAAGCTGATTGATAACAGTTCATTTGCGGATATAGATGAGCTTGCGAAATTATACAAATCCGATATAGATTTTGATGACTATAATTCAACAATAATGGATTGCGGAATTTACAATGGAAAGCGATATATTATACCTATAGCTTATTGCCCCAATATACTTATAACAACTCAGGAAATATTAGATAAATATAATCTGGAAAATACTAACTTTTCATTTAAAGAGTTAGAGATACGGTTATCTGACAAAGACCATAGTTATGCGCTTTTTGGAAATAAAGATGAAACATATAAGTTCTTCCTTTCCTATGTTAATGAATATGTGGATTTTTATAATAAAACTACAGAATTTTCAAGCGATGAATTTACCGAGAGTTTTGATTATATTGGAAAAATGATTAGGAATGATAATTCAAGAAAAGAAGGAACTACATGGGATATAACAGGTAATTATTTGTTTCGTACTTCACAATTATCTTTCGACGGTTCTATGATGAGTACGCTAAATTCTTATTTTTATATTTATAATAATAACAGCACGCCGGTTATTATTCCAAACTACAATAAAAAGGCGAATGCAGTATCAGCATTTGTTCAATGTGGTATTGCATTGAATAATAATTCAAATAACAAAGAAAAAGCATTGGCTTTTATTCAATATGTTTTAAGTTATGATATTCAAAAATTATGGAGTGAAAGCAGCTCATCACCATCAATAGTGGTAAGGGCACTGCCTGTAAATAAAGCTGCTTTTGAATATGTAATTGACCATACGTCAAAACGTGTATATGATATTAATGATGATGGAGAGTATGAGAAATCTGAGGAAGAATATTCAGATGAAATAAAAACTAAGTTTTTTAATGAATATTTAGATATGATTAACAGTATAAGCAGTTGTACTTTATATGATTATCTGGAATTTGAAAATACTTATTACAACTCCTCGGTTATCGGAGATATTGTGAACGATTACTTAAACGGGGATATTTCAAAGGAAAAGTTTATATGTCAACTCACAGCGGCAACGGAAATTTATTTAACAGAATGAAGCTGATAAGTAATCATTAACCTCTAAATTACCTATACTTGCTATTGCACATGTAGTGATTGACGATTCCTTATTGCATTATGTAGTTATAACTAAAGTTAAGGGTGATACTGTAGTAGTTTCCGACCCTGCAAAAGGAATTGCAAAGGTTTTATATGTTACTTTCAATTATTAATGAAGTGAATTTAACTCAGTGCATATTAATTTCGCTACTTATCCGTATGAATTAACAAGTAGAGCGTTATTGTTGATTTAAATAATAAAAATTCAGATAGACTACAGATTAATGATTTAGAATTATGTTAAGATATATATAATCACAAGGTAAATCATTATGAAAAATAGAATTGCGATAATTTTAACATTACAATTTATTATTACTGTGTTTGCTTTCAGCGGATGTGGTGAAAGCACAGCTTCAAGCAATTCCTCAAAGCTTACATATTGTGCATACTATGAGGATGCTATTTGCGATATTATTAAAAGGTACAATAAATATTGTACAAAGCATTACGATGAGTCCTATCAAATTGAAATCGTGGAATTTGAATCTCAGGAAGAAATGAAATTAAAAATGTCAACAGAAATTATGGCAGGTGAAGGACCTGATATTTTTTCACTAAGTCAAAAGCTTCCTTTTGAAAAAATGGCGGCTAATAGCACTCTTTTAGATGTCGATGAGCTTATAAATACATATTATTCCGAGATTAACTTTGACGATTATAACACAAAAGTAATGGAATCGGGAGTGATTAATGGAAAACGCTATTTTGTACCTTTGGCATATTCTATAGATGCTTTTATATCGACAGAGGAAACGCTGGGTAAGTACAATTTAGTCTCAACTGACTTTTCGTACGAAGCATTAAATGATGCTCTTTCACAAAGCGGAGAAAGCTATTCTCTTTTTGGAAGCACGGAGGATAACTTGAATTTCTTTTATTCATTTTTAGCTCAATTTTTTGACTATAACAGCAGTGAAATTGAATTTGATACTAAAGATTTTTCAAAAAGCTTAGACTATATTTATGATTTAATTAACAACGACACTACCAATGAAAATAGTTATTATTTTTTATATAAAAATATAAGTAAAGGTGATTCTGTTTTTTATAAGCAATTTTCCTCATTTGAACTTATGGTCAGAACCTATGCGTATTTGTATTATTACAGCTCTAATCCAGTGCTTGTAAACAATTTCAGTCAAAGTAAAAATATAATTTCTGCATCTGTTGATTTTGGCATTGCGTTCAATTCCAATTGTAAGCATAAAGAAAAGCTGTTACCTTTTATAGAGTATTGCTTATCTGAGAGCATTCAAACAAATTGGAATACAGAATATTGTGCTCTGGCTGTTAACAACAGCACTTTGAAAAACTCGATCGGTTCAGCAGAACAGGCGATTGATTTTGACGAAGACGGAAACATCGACAGTAACGAAGAAGCAATTTTCGAGAAAGCGTTTACCACTGTTTTAAATGATTACGGCTATATGATTGACAATATAACTGAGTGCAGTTTATATAGTTTTTATGATTTGTTCGACACTTATTACAATTCTACGGTTATAGGTGATATTGTAGATGAATATTTAAGCGGAGATATTTCAAAAGAGAAATTTATTCATCAGCTCACAGCGGCAACGGAAATTTATTTAACGGAATAGACTAAGGATAAAATATAATTATGTTCACACGCTTTTTATTTAAAACACATGAATCTATTAAAGTCATACTAGCTATACTTTTAAGTGTTATAATAATTACTTCATTTTCAAGTTGTGCAATAAAAAATAACAGCGAACAAAATCATCTTGTTTATTACACATTAAATGATAAAGACTCTCTGTCTTGGATTATAGAAAAACACAATAAATACTGCATAAACAGTAATAATCCGTCTTTCCAAATTGAGATAGTTAAATTTAATTCTGAACAAGAAATGTCAACGCAGATATCAACTGAAATTATGGCAGGAAGTGGACCTGATATTATTTCACTTAGTCAAAAATTGCCTTTTGAAAAATTAATTGAAAGCCGTTCATTAATGAATATTTATGATTTGCTAAAAGATGATAATTCTTCAAATGCAATAAATCTTGATGATTATAACGTTAACATACTCAACGCAGGAGTTTATAATAACGGTTTATATATTGTACCGCTGTTTTATGGAGTTGATGTATTGGTATCTACAGAAGAAAGATTGAAAAATTTCGATATCAAAGAAAATAACGGCTTTTCTTTGACATACAGTAATTTTTCAGATGTATTTGAAAATTATTTTTCAAATGATGAAGGCTATTCATTTGTATCTAATGAGTTGTCGGATTTTTTGTGGTTTGATTATCCAATGCAACTCTTTTGCAGGTTTTTAAACAGCTATGTTGATTTTGAAAATAAAGCTGTGTATTTTGATACCGATGAATTTAAAGATAATTTAGATGTAATGATGCAGATGTTGACGATTTCTCAAAAAAACAATACAAATGAATTGTTTGACGGATTGTATATAAATCGGTCATTTCCGTTAATGGCAGGAAATTATTCTTATTATCAATCTATAAATGAAACACCTGTAGTCTTTCGTGGATTGACAAAAAGTAAAGATGTTAATTCCGCACACATACAGGTTGGATATGCAATTAATAATAATACGCAACTAAAGGAGCAAGCACTTGCGTTTATAAAATATACTCTTAGTGATGAAATTCAAGAAATTGGTGCAACAGCATCAGGAAGTTTGAGTTTTCCTGTGAATATGTCTGTTTACGATAATGCCAAGCTTGTTGCCGGCTCAAGAACGGATGATAACAATAAAATTATCGGGATTGACAACGATTTTATGAAAGCATACATTGACATTGCCGATAATGTAAACGCTTGCACCTTGTATCGAGATGTGTCACATTCATATTATAATGACAATGTTATCGGTGAGATTGTTGACAATTATATAAATAAAGGTATATCAAAAGATAAATTTATTCGTCAGCTCTCGGCTGCTACGGAAATTTATTTAACAGAATGAATGAGGGTATATGGAGTGGATTGTGCCGAAAGGTGGGGTGGAGATGAAGAAATCGGTTGTCAGTTTGTTTTTGCTTGTTTTAATCGTGATTATGAATTTTGTGGGGTGTACCGAAAGCGAAAATTTTGGTGATGTGAAAAATAGAATGACCTATTACACATCTAATGACAGTGATGATTTTTGTGATCTGATAAAAATATACAATAATTATTGCCTGCAAAATTATGATAAATCATATCAGATTGCTGTTCAAAAATTTGCTTCGGAAGATGAAATAAACACAAAGTTGTCAACTGAACTTATGGCAGGAAAAGGTCCTGACATTATTTCAATCAATCAGAAATTACCGTTTGAAAAGCTATTAAACAACGGCACATTTCTTGATGTAAATAAGCTTTGCGATAACAACACACAAGCGGATAAAATAGACTTTAATAATTTTAACAGTGCAATAATGAAGTGCGGAATTTATAACGGAAAACGGTATATTGTACCGCTGTTTTACGGGACTGATGTATTTGTTTCAACACAGGAAAAGTTGAAAAAGTTCAATATTTCCTGTGATAACCATACTGTTTTGACATATAAAAATCTTTCCGAAAAATTTTTTTCGTTCAGTAATGAAAAGGCAAATTTTGGTTTTATAAGCGGTTACAATGACACAAATTCTATGTTTAATTATCCTATGCAATTATTTAACCGATTTATAAATAACTATGTTGATTTTGAAAATAAAGTCACATATTTTGAAAGCGATGATTTCAAAAGTAAACTTGACACAATGTGTAGATTGCTGAATGCTTCAAAAGAAGATTTTCCTGACTCCATATTTGATGACCTTTACATAAACCGTTCATTATCACTAATGGTAAGAAAATATGCGTATTATAAATCGGAGAATGAAACACCTGTGATTTGCAGAGGATTGGTTAAGTCGGATAATGATTATTCTGCATTTGTTCAGGTTGGATTTGGAATAAACAGCAATACACATTTTGAAAAGCAAGCGTATGCTTTTCTTAAATTTGCACTTTCTGAAGATGTTCAAACTAAAATGTGCGGGGCAAAAGGAATTTCATATTCTGCAAACATATCTTTTCCGGTCAACAAAAAGGCATTTGAACAGGCAAAATATAGTGCCTCAAAACAAGCTGATGATGACGGAAAAATTATCGGGATTGACAACGATTTTATGAAAGCATACATTGACATTGCCGATAATGTAAACGCTTGCACTTTGTATCAAGATGTGTCACATTCATATTATAATGACAATGTTATCGGTGACATAGTTGATGATTATATAAATAAAGGTATATCAAAGGATAAGTTTATTCGTCAGCTTACATCGGCAACGGAAATTTATTTGACTGAGTAGGAATAAATTATGAGAAAATCTAAATTAACAAGAAAACAAAAAGAACATATAGCAGCATACCTGTTTATATTACCGTCTTTTTTAGGCATAGCGGTGTTTTATATTGTGCCGTACATAATTTGTTTTACCAAAAGCCTGTATGTCGGCGATACTTTTGTGGGCATAGAAAATTACATACAGCTTTTTCAAAACAATACATTTTTGCTTGCACTTAAAAACACGGGTATATTTACAGTTACGGCGATACCGTTGTTAATGGTGATTTCGTTTTTGATAGCGTTGTTTCTTAATTCTTTTAATAAAATATCTTCCTTTTTCAGAAGTGCATTGCTTATTCCTGTTGTAGTTCCGATTGCATCTCTGATTTGCGTGTGGCAATTGGTTTTTGATGATTACGGTGCAATCAACGGATTACTTAATTCACTTGGATTTAATACTGTTGAATTTTTTAATTCGGAATGGTCTATGGTGATGATCGTTTTTATTTATGTGTGGAAGTACTGCGGATTTTGTGTGATTCTTTTTACGGCAGGCATTGCCAATGTTTCGCAATCTCTCTACGAAAGCGCAAGGCTTGACGGTGCAAAAGCTCATCAGCTTGTGACTAAAATTACTATACCTATGATTGCGCCAACTACATTTTTTGTTTTTCTGATGGAGCTTATTTATTCATTTAAAATTTTCCGTGAGGTATTTGCTTTGTTTGGTGATTATCCAAACACCAATGTGTATTTTTTGCAAAATTTCATCAACAACAATTATTACAATCTCAACTATCCAAGATTGTCGGCGGCATCAATTGTCTTATCGCTGTTTATAATTATTGTGCTGTTTATTTTCTTTTGCTTTGAAAGGAAACACAGCTATTCTTGAGAGGTTTGTTATGAAAGATACGGTTATGAAAATACTAAAATATATTTTGCTGATTGCTGTAACTGTGCTGTTTTTGTTTCCTGTCATTTATATGCTTGCTTGTTCATTTATGACAGGTTCACAGGTAAGTGAAATGTTTAATTTTTCTGACGGAAAATATAAAGAACTCAATATGATTCCGAATATGGCAACTTTGGAGCAGTTTTATCAGACTCTTTTCAGAAAACCCGAGTATTTGTTAAAGTTCTGGAATTCGGTTGTTTGTACTTTTCCGACAGTAATTGGTCAGGTTGCAGTATCATCATTGGCGGCTTTTGCTTTTGCAAAATTGAAATTCCCGTTCAGGGACAAGCTGTTTTTCATATACATAATTTTGCTCATTTTGCCGTTGCAGGTAACACTTGTTCCTGATTATATGATTCTTGAAAATATGAATTTGCTGAATAATTTTCTTGCGGTAATTTTACCCGGAACTTTTTCTGCATTCGGAATTTGTCTTTTGAGGCAAAGTATAAAATACATTCCCGATTCCGCAATTGAGGCGGCAAGAGTTGACGGTGCGTCATATTTGAAGATATTTACTAATATTATTCTTCCTCAGATTAAGGGCGGACTCATAACACTTGCGTTGCTTTGCTTTATTGATAATTGGAATGTAGTTGAACAACCGCTGATTTATTTTGATAATGAGGGTATGTATCCGCTTTCCGTAACGCTTACTGATGTCGGTAGTTCGGATTACGGCATAATATTTGCCTGCGGAGTTATATTTATGATTCCTGCATTGCTTATTTATCTTTACGGACACAGGGATATTGATTCGCCGTTTGTCGGAACTGATAAGGGATAGGAGAGAGGCTTTTATGAAAAAAGATAAGCTAAAGAGCGTAGTGTTGAAATTTTCAATTGTATTTTTTATTGTGATTGCATTACTTACATATTTTTCAAAAACAATCAATAATATGCTTCTTCCAAAGGTCAAAGTGGTTTCGGTTCAAACAGGTGTAATTGACGATACCGCAGGTTCAAATGATATGAAAACACATTATCTTTTGCCTGTTTCATCGGTGGATGGGGCAGGCAATACAGGAATAGTATTTGTTATAAATAAAACCGAAAACGGTGATGCAACAGTTGAAGAGATTTCGGTGGATATATGTAACAGTGACGAGCTGTATTGCGAGGTGACATCGGACTCACTTTTTGGCGACAGTCAAGTTGTATATAAAACAACCAAGAGTATAGAAAACGGTTCAAGTGTTTATATTGAGGAGGAAACAGTGTGAGCAAAAGAAAAATTGTTTCGTTTCTGTTACTGCTGTTGCTGACTGTGAGCGTTTTTATTGCGAATATTATAATTATTGAAAATGCAAAAGGGCAATTACCTGATGTTACTCAATTAACTTATGATAAAAATTTCGAAACTGCTCCAAAAACGGTTTCTGAACTTGAAAAGCTGTTTGAACGGATTACTGACAAAGGCATAGCTTTTTGTTCCGAGGGTAAAGAAACAAAAGTTAAGGAAGAAACCGTAACTACGGTACTTGTGAATGAAAACTGGTTTTCGGATTATAAGACCGAAATTAACGGCGAAAATATTTCGTCCAAAAACATAGATAACAGAGATAAGGTTGCAATAATTGGAAGTTCTCTTGCTCTCAAACTGTTTTTTACAGCAGATGCAGTCGGTAAAAAGATTTGCATTGACGAAAATCAATATACAATTTGCGGTGTGATATGCGAAAACGAAAGTTTAATAAATAAGTTTTCTGCTGATGACAAACAGAGGGTGTATGTTCCATATACAACATCCGAAAATTATGGTGACAGAACGGTTGATATGATTGTTTACGATAATCCGGTATATACGGGAGCAATTGTTGAGCAAATGGATTTGCCGCAGTATTATTCGGTTAATCTGAATGGGAAAAATCAAACGCTCTCGTCATTTGAACATATTTTATACCTTGCAATATTTATCGGATTTAGCATTATTGCATTGAAGTTGTGGTATAGGTTCAGTAGAAAATTTTTTGAGGAGATAAAAGAAAATCTCAAATTAAACTACTTTCTGAATTCGCTAAAAAATATTCCGCTGAAATATGTTGCACTTGTGCTTGTTTTTGCAGGAATACCTGCCGCGCTTTTGATTGTGTTTAATATTTGTGATTTCAGCATTTTTATCCCCTCAAAATATATACCGAATGATAACATTTTTGACCTTTCAAATTACCTGAATGTGCTTGTCGATAATGCACAAACACTAAACTCTCAAAGTCTAACAGGAAATCAAATGCTCGTAAATCTGTTCTCAAGAACATTTACAGCGTCACTGTGGCTGACAATAATATTTTTGATTAGTATTATAACCGTGCTTTTAAATTTGACAGAATTAAAACTTCATAAACATAAAAACACCGACAAGCAGTAACTAAACTTGTCGGTGTTTTTGTATTTTTAGTAATGAATTTTATATACTCATTCATTAAGGGTAACCTGACCGTTTTCAGAAACTGAGTATGCGGTATTCCAATTATGGGTTCCTTTTTGAATTTGTGATTTTTCCAAATACTTTACTTTGCGGTCTGTTGTTTCTATATACAAATTATGAAGTCCGCCTCGGAAAAATTCGCAGTCGGGAATAGGAATAGTATCAATAATATTGCCGTTGGTGGACATTACAAAAACTTTGTAATTATCCGATGAAACCTTTTCGTTATCCCAGTTAGTAAGATAGAGGTAGTCGGTGTCTCTTATTATAAGTTGTGAATTTTCGGGACTGTCTGCAATTTTAACGCTTGAATCGCTATCAATTGTATAGCAATATAAAGCGCTTGATTCAAGATAATAGATTTTTCCGTTTGCAACAGTGTAATCATCGGGCACATCCATCAACTTTTTAGTTTTTAAAGTATTGATGTCGAGCTGATTAATATATCCTGCCCAATTTTCATAGTTCTTATCTTCCGAATACGAATTTGAAAAATATAAATAATCACCTGAACCGATTAAGCTGTGAATGCCTTCCGCAAGTTCGTTGCCTTCAAAAATTTTTTTAACTTCAGTAGGCTTATCAATGTTTATAGCGAGCAGTTGTGCGCTTTTGTCTGTGTTTAACGACCAAAACGCATAACCTTTATGTACAGCAAAAACAGTAATACTGTTCAAATCAGATACACTGATTAATTTTGCAACTTCTTCTCTTGTACTTGCATCTTTGCTTATTTTGTAGAGTGAAACTGATTTTGCATCCTTACTGCTCTTTCCAAGCAAATAGATGCTGTCGTTGTAATATGAAAAACCTTTGTCGTAATAATATTTATCCTGAGGGAAAAATGCGTTACAATCGCTTTCTCCATCGTCAACATTAGTTATATGATCGCAGTCAGGTTTGTTACAAGCTATTACAGTAGTGTTAGCGGCGTTATCATGAAAGTAGAGTGTATTTAGATAGAACATATAATCTCCTGATTCATTTGAAGCGCTCATACCTGCTCGTGATAAATTAAACGGTTGATCATCTACGCCAATCTTAAATGAAGTATCGTTAAGTGTAGTATTTTCCCCTGAATTAGAATTGTTGTTTGAAGAACTGCTATTGTTACTTGAAGCATTATTGCTTGAATTACTGTTAGTACTTTCCGAAGCAGAAGAACCTTGCGAGGGCGTATTAGCCGAGCTGCATGCAACAAATGATATGGATAATAAAAATATCAATATTGATAAAGTAAGTTTTTTCATAGATTACCTCCTTAGTAATGTAGTTTAAACTTTCTTTATTGCTTATACTTATTATACTTTAATATTTTGCTTATTGCAATACAATTTGCTAAAAAATACTAATGTTTTTTAAAATATATATCATTGTTGGCGGTTTTTGCTTTTTGTAATTCATCTATTTATGTCATAAACATTATAATTATCGAAACTTGTGTATAATTTAACAAAACATAGCAATATGCACAAAATTTACTGCGAAAATTTGTAGCGTAGAATTAGGATATTTATTGCTAAAAAAGATAACATAAGATATAATATAGTTAAAATATAAACATTAACTATATATAAATGCAGTAAGTAAATGGTGTATTTGTGACAAAAATCATATCTGCAAATGTTATACATCATAAAAACAGAAAACAGTTACTTCTAAATTTAATGTGTTTTTTAAGTTAAGTAACCGTTATATACTCAAACTCCTTATAAGACGGAATTGTTTTAAACCAATGAGAATTTTACGCTATGGAAATTAAGAGAGTACTGATTAACAAAAAAATAATTATATCGTTTTTTGTATTACTTGCAGTTTGCATAGGTTTTTACATAAATGATCAATACAGAGATGCCGAATACAATGGTGTTCAACTCAGTGCGGTTTGTTCGGAAGAAAAAAATCTGATGTCCGAAATCCGTGACTTGCCTGCAGATCAAATTGAAGATAAGATTTCACGACAGTATGAGTATGTCAGTGTGATTGAGCAACTTTTATCTTTTGACGAAAGCAAAAAAGACGATTACGATATGTATGTCGAGGTTTGGCAGGATCAGGAAAAAGAAATTCGCAATCAATATCCTGAAATTGCGTCTGAGTTTGATAAGCATAAGGAGAGCTATAACGCTCAGGAACTGACAAACAAAGATTATGCTCTCAATAATATTGTCAAAAGAGCTGAGTATGTAAACGGATATTCCGATTATATTAAGAGCGTAGAAAGCAAGGCTCAGCAGATGAATTCGATAAGCATTTTCTCTCAGGACAATTCACTTTCTTCTCAAAATATACAATTGACTGCGGAGGCTTATAAACCGCTTGAAAATCTGTCGCTTAAAGTAGGAAGCGATTTTTCCGTTACAACAGTATTGAACTATGACTTGATTCATTACATAATACTTGCACTGAATATAATTGTTGTTCTTGCCTTTGTTGAAGAACGAAAACGAGGCTTTTGGAGCATGGTGTATGCAACACCAAACGGAAGATTTAACCTTGCTGTAAAACGGTGCGGAATACTTGCAATCAGCACAACAATACTTTGTTTCGTTATGTATTTTGCCCTGTTTGTGACTTCTTTTTCAATATACGGCGGAGTATCGGATTTGTTCAGAAATGTACAGTCTATAGAGATGTTTCAAAATTTTGTATTCCCGATGAGCGAAATACAATTTCTGTTTGTATATGTTCTGATAAATGTTCTTGCACAATTAGTGCCCGTGTATATGATGCTGTTCATCGTTGTGATAATGCAAAACACAAATCTTGCATTCGGCGTGTGCGGAATAATATTTGCGACAGAATTTCTTTTATATACTTTTTTACCGTCACAAAGCAATTTGGCAATTTTAAAGTATATGAATTTGTTTACATTCATCAATCCGACAGAAGCAATTGTAAAGTATTACAACATCAACTCTTTTGTCATACTTGTGAACCTGTTTTCATTGTTAATTATTTCCGCAATAATATTCACGCTCTTGTTTGCAATTTTTTCAATTATCGGTGCAGGCAAGAAATATCCTAATAAAACTCCAGGCAAAATTGAAAGTGCCTTACTGCGATTTTCTTCAAAAATTCGCACAGTATATTGGAAATGCGTTGAAAAACTCGGCGCTACAGGTACTGAGTTGTACAAAATACTCTTCATGCAAAAAGGCATAATAGTTTTGCTTGCTTTTGTTCTTGCACTGTTTAATTCATTGAATTTAAGAACACTTAATATCAGCGAAAAAGATAGCATAGTTAACGAGTTTTATGAAACTCACAGCGGTGAACTTAATGACGATGTTTACAAATATGTGGCAGATCTTGAAAATGAGATTAATGCTGTTGATGAAGAACTTGCCAATGCGCATGAGGATTACAACAACGGAAAAATTTCCGAAGATAAATATTACAATATCAGCCAAAAATACGATGCGTATGACAGTAAGCGTGAAGCATTGAAAATTATAAATGAAAGAATTTCATATGTTGAAGATGCGAAAAAGAACGGGGAAGATGCTTGGCTTGTAAATCCCACCGGATTTGAATATTTGCTTGGCAGCAGCGGATATGACAGACAACAAAATTTCGCTCTGTTATCGGTTTTCTGCATCATAATTATAATGTCAGGAGTTTTCTCATTTGAAAAAAGACAGCTCGTTTCAGATTTGTTAAATTCAACAAGTGGCGGAAGGAAAAAACTACTCAGAAAGAAGATCCTCTGTGTTTCATTGATTGCGACAATTGTGTGGATTTGTGCAGCTGTGTTTGAATTTATCGAAGTCTGCTCAAAATATACGCTGTCAGAAATTACGGCACCGGTAAAAAGTTTGGAGTTTTTGAACGGCTTGCCTTTTAATTGCAGCTTATTGATGTTTATGATTTTTGTGTACGCAGTGCGGTTGTTGTTGATTTTGGCGATTACATATGTTGTTTGTCTTGTATCGGCAAAAACAAAGTTTGAAGTCAGCATAGTTGTTGCATCTGCTGTTATGATTGTTCCGTCACTTATCTATGTGGCAGGAGTTCAGATTTTTGCATATTTTTCTGCAACTGTTCCTGTAGCATTGATGAAACTTGTTGTGGAATCAAGTGGATTTACATTTCTAATTCCAATAGCTTTAATGCTGATAATGGGATTTGTTGCGGTGAAAATCACGAAATACAGTATGTGCAGAAAAGGCGGTGATTAAATGACTCTTGAAATGAAAAATCTTACGAAAAATTACGGTAATTACTGTGCTCTCGATAGGTTCAGCATTACTCTGACAGATGGCATTTACGGCTTACTGGGAGCAAACGGTGCGGGTAAAAGCACGCTTATGAGTTTGATTACCGACAATGTTCAGAGAACATCGGGAGACATCCTTTGTGACGGCAAAGAAATTTTAAAATTAGGTAAAAAGTTCAGACAAAAGATTGGATTTATGCCACAGCAACAGGGCTATTACGAAAATATGTCCGCACGAGCTTTTATACTTTATATGGCATCACTCAAAGGTATTAACAAAAAAGAAGCCAAAATGCAGACTGACAAGCTTTTAAAAACAGTTAATCTTGAAAAAGTCAGCCATAAGAAAATCGGTGAATTTTCGGGAGGTATGAAACAGCGTGTCCTCCTTGCACAGGCTATGCTCGGCAACCCTGAGATTCTTTTGCTTGATGAACCTACCGCCGGTCTTGACCCGAAAGAGAGAATCCGTATCCGCAATTTTATAAGCGAAATTGCGGAAGACAAAATTGTACTCATTTCTACTCATGTAGTGTCTGATATTGAATTTATTGCCAAGGAAATTATACTTCTAAATCAAGGAAAACTCGTGTCGCATGATACCTGCAAAAATCTCGTAAATGAAATTACAAATAAGGTAATTGAGGTGGAAATTGAAAAAGAAGAATTAAAATATTTTCAGGATAATTATCGAGTTTCAAATCTCTATCATAATGATGATAAAATCGTAGTAAGATTAGTCACAGATAATCCCCCTGAAAATCATAAAATAACAATTGCAAACCCAACCCTTGAAGATTTGTACCTCTATGTTTTTGAACAAGGAATGTGATATTAAAATTATTACCGACAAGTAATGGTGTTCTATGCTAATATTTGTCGGTATTTTTATGCCTTTTTTACATGAAATTGTAAGGATAAAACGGAATATAGATACAAAAATCTTCAGTTAACTCATAAAACAGCAACAAAATAGTTTGACTAATATATAATATTGTGTTAAAATTATGCGAAAAGGAGGGTGACAGCTCTATGGAGCAATATATGCCGATAGTGTGGATAGGCTTTGCAATATTCATGTTGCTTTGCGAAGGCTTTACAACACAGCTTGTGTCAATATGGTTCGTTCTCGGCTCGGTTTGTGCCGCAATAACAACTATATTCACGAGCGACATAACAATCCAGTCGGCGGTGTTCCTTGTTGTGTCACTTGTATCGCTAATTGTGACACGACCGCTTGTAAAACGCTTTAAAAAGCGTAACAAGACAACAGGAACAAACGCAGACCGCCACATCGGTCAAGTCGGGTTTATGCTCACAGATTTAACCGATATTGACAAAACAGCACAGGCAAAGGTCGGTGCGGAAACTTGGACGGTAAAGTCCGACAAAGCACCGCTTTTAAAAGGAACAAAAATCAAGGTTCTCGCAATCGAGGGCGTAAAGCTCATAGTAGAACCCGTAACAGAATGAGAGGTAAATAATGTTAGGACTTATTATTTTAGGAATTATCCTTTTGATCCTGCTTATAGTAATCGTAAGCAATGTCAAAGTAGTGCCGCAGGCACACGCATATGTAATTGAAAGACTCGGAACATATCATGTAACTTGGTCAACTGGTTTGCATGTAAAAATTCCGTTCATCGACAAAATCTCAAAGAAAGTTTCACTAAAAGAGCAAGTGATCGACTTCCCTCCACAGCATGGAGTGAATAAAACGATACCTTCTTGTAAATCTTTAAAACAAAGGAAATATCACAGAATTTGAAATAATCAATAATAATTACTTATTTAATATTTTTAACATCTGAGCCATTGGGCTCTTTTTTTATGCCTAAAATTTGGCGGCAGGGTAGTTGCAACAGGTAATATATACAAATATCGGAGGTTGGTGTTGGTGAAACTTACAAAAATAAAATAACTCATAAAAATATATTTACAACTTTGCACGATGTGATATATAATAACAATAACATACAAAATGTAGGAAGATAGCAGTTAAAAACAGTGAATAATTACCAAATGATTTATAAATGAAAGGAGGATAGTTTAAGGCACAAAAAGCAACCACAGGGAAATTTTTCATTAAATTTATTAACAAAATCAAAAAGCAGGGGGTTAGAGTATGAATGGAAAAATAAAGAAAATGCTATCGGCAGTTTCAATAACATTGTGTGCAACGGTTGGGTTATCGTTGCCTGTTGATGTTGTAGCGGCGACACTGCCAAAGGCGGAAACTCAATATTCATCATTCGACAATGTTGTCGGAGAAAATCCCGAAGAGAGCAAAATTGTCAAAGAACTTACGAACGAAAGAACAGAAAATTTAAAAGAATTTTTGCTTGAAGACGGAACAAAGATGATTGCCCAGTACAACGAACCTGTCCACTACAAAGACAGCAAGGGCAAATGGGTTGAATATAACAATACTCTTTCCGAAGATAAGACTGCATCTCCCGACGAAGTAGGTGATTCTTCATATACAAACAAGAGCAGTGATATTTCGGTCAATCTTTCTAATAAAGCAAAGTCAAAGAATATGATTTCACTGCAGACAGACGGCTATAAAATCAGCTGGGGCTATGATAATGCTGGCAAGAGCAAGGCTGATGTAAAGAAAAATAACGAGAAAACAAGCGGCAATGATAAGTTCACAACGCTTAAAAATATAACAACAGAAACTTTGTATAAGGATGTTTTCAACGATGTTGACTTGCAGTATTTTGTCACTACAACAGGCATTAAAGAAAACATAATTCTCAAAAGTGCAAAGGCTCAAAATGAATTTACATTGAATTATAAAATTTCGAACCTTACCGCAAAGCAGAAAGATGATAAAACAATCACACTTTCAAATAAGGACGGAAAAGAAATATACACAATCTCAGCACCGTATATGTACGATGCAAACGGCAGTACAAGTACACAAATGAAGATTGAGATTGTAAAGCAAAAAGGCTCAAATCTTCAGGTTAAGCTGACCGCCGACTACGCTTTCATTCATACAATCGGCAGAGCATTCCCAGTTACGATTGATCCTGAGATTACAACTACTCTCAAAAGTGAGCTTACATTTTATGAGAATGCTAACGGCTCAGTAAATAGTTACGGACCGTACTATACATCTAAAAATTCATATGCTATTTGTACTGTAAATAGTCTTCCGAAACTTGGAAACGGAGAAGAAGTTATAAGTGCCAAATATAGTTTTGAAACAGAAAACGGCAGTAATTTGTTTGCTGATGAGGGCGAAAACCATATCATTGTGAATGCTTATAAGCTTTCATCTGCTTCAAATGGGAATGTAAAATACGATTCAAAAGTGCTTGATTATGATTCTCTTACATATGAAGATAATCGGTATTTGACATTTGACCTTACAAGCACCTTCAAAGGCTGGTATAGCGATACCAATACCAAAGGTTTTGTCATGGAGGCTCTTGATACAGTCGGTTCAAAAAAAGTCGTATTTAAGTCTTATACAAAAACATCTACAACACCTGCCTTAATGCTCATCTATAAAGATTTTACAGGTATGGAGAGCAATCTTTCATACCACACAATCAATGTCGGAACTAACGCACAGGCGGCTGTATCGAATTACCTCGGCAACCTTGTAATAAACCAAACTTTGTATGAGGGAACAGGCTCAAGAATGCCGTTGAGCATTACTGCAACATACAACAGCATTAACAAAGACACAGCATTTGGAAACGGTCCTGCAAGCGGTTATGGCTGGCAGTTCTCATTTAATCAGTATGTAAGAGAAGTGACTGACAAAAACCTTACCAAAGCAGGCTACAACTATATCTATACCGATGCTGACGGTACAGACCATTACCTTAAACTTGCAGAGGGTGAAACCGCAAAATGGGAAGATGAGGACGGCTTAGGCATTACGCTTACCAAAGACGAAAATAACATCTTCATTGATAACGGTTCAACAACACAAACTTACGATTCAACCGCAAACGGCGGTAAACTTCTCTCTGAAAAAGACAAACACAAGAATACTATTACATATACCTATACCGACGGTGACTTAACCAAAATCACGGACGGTTCGGGCAGAGAAGTTCAGTTAAAATACAATAGCAGTACCAACGGCAAAAAGGTTGTATCAAGAATTACAAAGCCCGACGGCACAAAAATTGATATTGCTTATTCAACGGGCAGAGATAAGGTTTCGTCAATTTCATTCAACGACGGTCACACTTCACGATTTGAATATGACGATAATTATAACCTGATTTCAATTTCGGGTGTGTCTGACAGCTATATGAAATCCCTGCCGACACATAAGTTTGCCTACACAAACGGCAAGGTAACTAATATTACCGAATACGGCACTGACGGCACAGAGGGCAATCACCTTAACATAAGCTACAAAGCCGACAATACAACCGTGTTTACAGATAAGCAGGGACACAGCGAAACCCATATTTTTGATAACAGCGGTTCAACTGTTTCTGTCTTCAATTCAAACGGCTATGCAACTTCGTCTGAAAATACAGGACTTGTAATTAACAACAGTGCAAACGCATACACTAAAAACTACATTACAGAATCAACTGAACAGACAGAAGTTGGCGGAGGCAAATATTACTTCGTGTCAAACGGCACAAAGGGCAGTACCGCAAGTAAAGGCGGTAAAGTAACAGTCGATAATTCTGCCGCAACAGAAGAGGACGGTTATTATCAGTACCTCGGAACAACTTCACTCAAGGTTGAAAATCCGACAAGTGAGAATAATTCTGCATTCTTTACAGGTTTTGCTCATCAGTTCAAAGAAACAACCTTCAACGGAAAAGATGTAACTTTCTCCGCATATGTAAAGACAAAAAATGTAAAGCAGATTTACAGCGGCGGTTCAGTCGGAGCAATCCTAAAAGTTAAGTGTCTTGATTCATCAGGAAAGACGGTAAAAGAAATCAACAGTATCGGACTTACAGGCACACTTGATTGGCAGAGAATCAGCGTAACAGCAAATGTGCCGAGTACAACAGCGTCAATCCGTGTTTATGGATTGATAAGATATGCATCCGGTACAGCATGGTTTGACTGCATCCAGTTTGAAGAGGGTAATTGTGCCAACAACTTCAACGCTCTTCAAAACAGCGATTTCAGCTCAAATGACAACTGGCTCACAGAAGAAAACAAGAGCATTTCAGCCAATAACGGTACTGTAACAATAGGCGGTACAGCAGGTGCGGTTGATGATTCTAACACGGAATCGGCAACAGAAGAAACTACTACAGAAAGCAACACCGAACCATCTACCTACACCAAAACAGTTACGGAAACTGCTCCAATGGATAGCATTACTTCATATGACGATTACGGCAACGCAATCAAGTCTGAACAGGGATTTGTAGTCAGAGAAGTAAAGAAAACCTACGAAGTTGAATCTTCCGATACTTCGACCGATGAGGACGGCGATGATACAGATGACAGCACATCATCGAGTCCATCACTCGGCAACAAATATATCTATCAGAATGTAAAGGTAGATAAGGCAGGAGTATCGTTTAAAATCAACGGTACTGCAAAAGCAGAGTCTGTTCCGCTTTCAAACGAAAACAGAACCTTTGGCATTGCACTCAATATTTACTACAAAAATAACAGCACTCCCGAAATGCACTATCAGGAATTTAATGTCAATACTTCCAAAAATCAGCAGGTAAGTTTGTCAATAAGTTCCGAAAATAGTGACGAAACCATAGATTATGTTGCATTTGCGTTTGTTTATGGTTATAATGAAAATGAAATGACGGTTACCAACGCTGAACTGAATATTTTAGCAATGGGGTATGTGACTAAACAATCTGAAGATTCAAAAGATGATTCTTCAGTCAGTGCAGGTAACGATTCAGACAATGATACAGAGGTTGACGATTATGTTGATTATGAAGTATTGTCTGAATCTGTAGATAAGACAAAACCGTTTATGCAGACAAGTTCTGAATATGACAGCACAGGCAATTATGTAACGGCTGAAACCAATGAACAGGGAAGTACAACACATTATGTTTATGATATCAACGGTAATGTAACTTCGGTTACTGATGCAGATGATAATGTGACAAGCTACGCATATGATTCATCAGGCAACCTTACATCTGTTAAAAACGGTGATTCTGAAAACTCATATACATACAGCGGCTTAGGCTCTGTATCAAAAATTACACACAATGGTTTTGACTACTCCTTTAACTACGATGTTTTCTACAATCTTGTGTCAACTAAAATCGGCAATGTAACTGTTGCAAGTCATACATATGACAGTAACGGTAATCTTACAAAGACTGCTTATGCAAATGGTGATTATCTTGAATATACCTACGATAACTACGGAAATATTTCTGTAATCACAGGCGAAACAGGCAAAATTGCCGAGATGATTTACAACAAGCAAGGTCTTGTTACAAAGGCGGTTGATTATTCAAACGGTGAAACCTCATATTACTACTACACATTTGACGGTTCGCTTGAAAGCGAATACCGCACATCATCTGACGGCAGTCTTACTCACTACATCATTACCGATTCTAACGGCAATACAGTTGAAAAGACATCTGTAAACGGTCAGACTAAAACTATCACTACGGGTACTGATAAAGACGGAAAGTCATTTGTAAGCAATGACGGCGTAACTAACGAAACATCAACCGATGATTTCGGCAGAGTGTCAACTGTAACAACAAAACAGAATAAGAGTGATACCGTATTTACAAAGCAGTATTCTTATTATCACGGTAGTGAAAGCAATGCTACTACCAATATGGTTGGCGGTATTAGTTATAAGTTGAGTTCTGATAGGGTTCTGGATTACAGCTATAATTACAACGATACAGGTAATGTAGAGAATGTGTATGAAAACGGCAAAAAGGTAGCCGTATATACATACGATGAACTAAATCAGCTTGTATGGTATGCAGATACCCGAACAGGTCGCTATATCAGAATAGTTTATGATAACTACGGTAACATTCAAAAAATGGAATTGTATTCACTCGGAACTAACTGGGCACCTGTAAAATTACTTGAAACAAGTACTTATTCGTATGGTGACACTAACTGGAAAGATAAACTCACCGAGTTTGACGGCGACAGTATTACATATGATAAAAACGGCAATCCATTGACATACCGTGATGATATGACTTTTGAGTGGTAGAACGGAAGAATTATCAAGAATATAAACACTTCCGATAAAGCTATTCAAATGAGCTATGACTCAAACGGAATGAGAACACAGAAAACCGTTGACGGAGTTAAGACTAACTATTACTACGACAGCAGTAATAACCTTTTTGCTCTTACGCAGGGTAATGATACGCTGTTCTTCTATTACGATAATTCTGGCGAAGTAATGTCGGTTTCATGCAACGGTACTATGTATTTCTATATCAAAGACTTGCAGGGCGATATTACCGAAATCGTTGATAAAGACGGCAAAGCAGTCGCAGAGTATGCCTACGATGCGTGGGGCAATATGCTCACAGAATATAACGGCACACTGACAGTCGAAAAACTGAACCCGTTCCGCTATCGTGGCTATGTTTATGATGAAGAAACAGGCTTATACTATCTCCAAAGCCGTTATTATGACCCGCTCACAGGCAGATTTTTGAATGCGGATGTATATGCTGACACTCAATCAGGCACACCGCTAAGCACAAATATGTTTGCTTATTGTGAGAATAATGCGATAAATAAATCTGATGATGAAGGAAAAGATGCTTGGTGGATACAGTCGCCAAATAGTGTTCCACTTATTTTAGGGAATGCTGGGCATACATCACTTTTATTGCAAGAAAAATCAGGGTATTGGTGGTATTTCTATTGGGGAGATAGAAGTGTTCAGTTGTTATTTATAGAAACTTCTTCCCTAAGGGAAATTACAGGTAAAGTAAGAGATCAGATCAATTATTATAACAGGAACTATTCTAATAAATTTGGTAAGTTGTACTATTACGAAAATTATACGCAAGCTATACAATTTTCTGGGCATTTTGAAAATAGTATTAAAGAAATTAAAAGATTTATCAGTAATAATCAGTATTCATATAGCTTTGGCATTAAAAGAAAGATTTATGTTAGGTTTAGATATCCATCAAAAAAATATAAAGGTAAAGACCGACCATATTCTCATATATTAACTAAAAATGACTTTTACGATGCATTGGTTAATAATTGTTTGCAAGCCAGTGCTTATTATTTAAAGTATGGTAGTTTAAATAATAACGATGTGCAATTCAAGTTACAACTGATGCATGTGGGTACTGTTCCAAAATTTGCCATAAACAAATTTAAAAAATTTGGAAAATGGGTAACATATTCACATAGTTCACGAAGGTTTTAAGAAAGGTTTTTAAAATGAAAAGGAAAAAATCATTAAAAGTCATTACTATTGCTTTGATATTTTGTTTCTTTGCAGTTGCAGGAGTGGTGTATTTTTCACTTACCAGCGTTCCGCAACATAATGTTAAGATTGAAAATGAGCCGGATAACAATAGTTATATGAATACTTGCGCAAATGTAATGTGTAATTTGGCAAGAGTTGGTGACAAACTATATTACAATGCGGCAAACGACTTTTTTAAATACGGAACATATGAAATCACTTCGGACTATACCAAGCGAATTTATTGGAAAGGTCCTGCAATTACAAGTGAATGCCTTGATTTAAGCCGTGTTTCCAATGAGAATATTTTTTCACCTTATATACACAATGACATTGTTCAGTATTATGATTTGAATCAAAAACATTATAAGGAATATTTGAAATTGCCTGATCTTAATAATGATAACGCTTCGCTTGAAGAATTGTTTGTTGTAGGTGATGAACTCTATTTCAGCTATTCTGAATTATACAGTGGTAATGTTATAGGCGATACTATGGTAGTTTACGGTTTCTACAACCTTTACCGACAAGATGAAGATGATACAAAGTTAATATTGTCGGTGGACAATCTTGATTTTGACTATATTTCAGATCTTCGATTTTACGATGAATATATCTATTTTGTTGCAGGGAAGAGAACAAGCGACAAAGAAGACGCTTCTACAGACCTGTTCCTTTGTAAATATAATCAAAATAACGGAAAGTTAGTTTATAAAATTCCTTATGCACCAAGTAGTGACTTTGTTGAAATTACTTGTCTATCTGCTGTGAACGACAAGGTGTATGGTACAATAGTTAATCGTTCTGATAACGGGTATGAAACGGTTTATTGTGCTGATTTGAAAAGCGGTACTATAAATACATTGTTTAAATCAAATGCAGGTATGGTTATCAACAGCTACAAAGATAAGGTGTTTTTATCAGTTGAAAACGGTAAAGACAAGGGAATATATTCAATTGATACTTCAACTGACAAAACTACTAAAATATTTAATGATGTTATCGAGTTGAACGGTCTTTATATCGTAGATTCAAAATACCTATATTTCACAGATAATGCGTATTTTAACCTTTACAGAATAACTCAAGACGGCAAAAATCTTGAAAAAGTGTTTGGCTGATTTCATTATCATGTTAAATGGAGTTATAAAAGTATATAAGCAATAATTTAGGAGGCTCAGTCGAGCCTCCTAATCTTAGATGTATTCTCCACAAGTGTTTTTTACATTTAGCTGTTTTTTGAAAGCGAATATCGCACATCATCAGACTACCGCCCCCTATGATAATTTTTTTATTATCATAAGGGGTGATTTTTTTATTGTACATTTTGGGAGATTAGTTAAATTAATTTATTTAGCAGAGAACGCATAAAATAGCAATAAAATAGTTTGACTAATATATAATATTGTGTTAAAATTATGCG
>OJNL01000328.1_pt1 | contig 33504 bp, 21 predicted proteins | sample 1597581 | NCBI WGS metagenome assembly OJNL01 (sample SAMEA2452133, study PRJEB22498) | human gut metagenome | biome: human feces; feature: human gut; material: feces | place: Australia | collected 2012
ACTTACGAGCCACGTCCTTATAAGCCTCGGCGGCCTCGAGCACCTGGCGGGAATATACGGAATCCGCCAACAGACCGGACTCAGATTCTTTCCGTAAACGATGGATCGCTTGGTTCGCATCTAATTGAGCCAAAGTAATATTCTTGATCGCCTTGCAATTCTCTGAGCCCTCCACGCTATAAGAAGTAGCGAAAGTCCCGGCATCGGCCACGAACGAGATCGTCTCCGTAGAATCTACCGAGAAGTTGATCAATTGGTTATTCAGACGCAAGCGATAAAAATCCGGGAATGCCGGACGAGGCTTCGTAAAGCTGAATTTACCGGCCGCCGTCAGTTTTACGGAGTCCATCAACTCTACCGTCGACACACCTACATTCTCCAGATACATCATCTGGCCGTCTGCGCCGGACACTACACCTTCCACCGTAAAATCAGAATTCTTCTTACAAGCCGTGAACAAAAGCAACATAACACACAGCACAGCTAGTAAATTCGTAGATATTTGTTTCATTATTCCAGTTTGTCTATATTACTAATCCGGTGCAAATATACATTATTTTACAATTGTGGCACTATTATTCCGTATTTCTTCAAGGCTTTTTTCAAAAAAAGTGCTTTAAGACTGTTATTTCTTTTCATTTTCATGCAATTACAGGTAAACTTTCATTACATTTGCACCAATTTTTGACAGATAGAAAAATAAGAAAAAAGATTATGCTTAATCCAATTAACAAGACGATCGAGTTAGGTGATGGAAGAACCATTACCATCGAAACCGGGAAATTGGCCAAACAGGCGGACGGAGCGGTTACCGTTCGTATGAACAACACCGTGTTGCTCGCCACTGTTTGTGCCGCTAAAGACGCGAACCCGGGTGTTGACTTCATGCCGTTGCAAGTAGAATACAAAGAGAAATACTCCGCTTTTGGACGTTTCCCCGGAGGTTTTACAAAAAGAGAAGGAAAAGCTTCTGATTATGAAATCCTCACATCTCGTTTAGTAGACCGTGCGTTGCGTCCTCTTTTCCCAGACAACTACCACGCTGAGGTATATGTAAATATTATATTGTTCTCCGCTGATGGCGAAGATTTGCCGGACGCATTAGCAGGTTTGGCCGCTTCCGCCGCTTTGGCAGTTTCTGATATTCCTTTTAACGGACCGATCTCTGAGGTTCGCGTAGCTCGTACGGATGGAAAATACATCGTCAACCCAACTTCCGCAGAATTGGAGAAAGCTGATATCGACATCATGGTTGCCGCTACCATAGACAACATCATGATGGTTGAGGGTGAGATGAACGAGGCTATCAAGGTCGCTCACGAGGCTATCAAGGTACAATGCAAGGCTCAATTGGAATTATCCGAGGCTTGCGGCAAATTGGTAAAACGTGAATATTGCCACGAGGTAAACGATGACGAGTTGCGCAAGGACGTACACGACAAATGTTACGCCAAGGCTTACGCCGTAGCCACATCTGGTAGCGGCAAGCACGAACGCAGCGAGGCATTCGAGAAAATCGTAGAAGAATACAAGGCTCAATTCTCCGAGGAGGAGTTGACGGACGAGAAACTGGAAATGATCGGTCGCTACTATCACGATGTAGAGAAAGAGGCTATGCGCCGTGCCATCCTTGATGAGGGTAAGCGTTTGGATGGTCGTAAGACTACCGAGATCCGTCCGATCTGGATCGAGACAGATTGCCTGCCGGGTCCTCACGGTTCCGCTATCTTTACACGTGGAGAGACACAGTCTTTATCTACGGTAACTTTAGGTACGAAGTCTGATGAGAAAATGATAGACGACGTATTGAACCATGGATACGAGCGTTTCCTTTTACATTATAACTTCCCCCCATTCTCCACAGGCGAGGCCAAAGCAACACGTGGCGTAGGCCGTCGTGAGATCGGACACGGCAACTTGGCTCACCGTGCGCTGAAACGTATGATCCCGGACAACTATCCGTATGTAGTACGTGTAATCTCCGATATCTTGGAGTCTAACGGTTCTTCTTCTATGGCTACCGTATGTGCCGGAACATTGGCATTGATGGATGCCGGTGTGAAGATCAAGAAGCCGGTATCGGGTATTGCTATGGGACTGATCAAGAATCCGGGCGAAGAAAAATATGCTGTATTGTCTGACATCCTCGGTGACGAAGACCACCTCGGAGATATGGACTTCAAGGTAACCGGAACAAGAGACGGTATCACTGCTACTCAGATGGATATCAAGGTAGACGGTCTGTCTTACGAAATTCTGGAACGTGCTTTGAACCAGGCTAAAGAAGGACGTATGCACATCCTCGACAAGATCACCGAGACAATCGCTGAACCGCGTGCTGACCTGAAAGACCATGCTCCTCGCATTGAAACAATGACTATTCCTAAAGAATTTATCGGAGCTGTAATCGGCCCTGGCGGAAAAATCATTCAAGGTATGCAGGAAGAAACCGGTGCTGTTATCACTATCGAAGAAACAGACGGTATGGGACGCATCGAAGTTTCCGGAACCAACAAGAAGTGTATTGATGATGCAATGCGCATGATCAAAGCAATCGTTGCTGTTCCTGAAGTAGGCGAAGTATATAAAGGTAAAGTTCGTTCTATCATGCCTTACGGTGCATTCATTGAATTCCTGCCGGGTAAAGACGGTTTGCTGCACATTTCCGAGATCGACTGGAAACGTCTGGAAACAGTGGAAGAAGCCGGAATCAAGGAAGGTGATGAGATCGAAGTGAAACTGATCGACATCGATCCGAAGACAGGAAAATTCAAACTTTCAAGAAAAGTATTGATGCCAAGACCGGAAAAGAAGTAAAAAAGCAGATAGCTTTTAGATAATATGATAGCCCGATTACTCAGTATTCGGGCTATTTTTTTGTCTATTATTTTGCTTTTCTGCGAAAATATGTGTTCTTTTGTACGAACTAATGAAAATAGCCTGTAAATCTTATGCGTGATGCACCAAACGAACAACATATCTTCTATTCAACTTTTTTCTGAATTCTTTCATGAGAATCAAGAGAAGTTTTTGTCGTTTGCCTATTCTTATATAAGAGACAGGCAGGAGGCGGAAGATATATTGATGGAGTCAATGATTACTCTGTGGGAAAACAGGGATAAGTGGGAAGAAGATTCCAATCTGCACGGTCTGCTGCTAACGATCATCAAAAACAAAGCGCTCAACTATCTGGCACATTTGCAGGTGCGTCTTCGGGCCGAAGAAGAAATAAATAGCCATAGCCAGCGGGAACTGGACCTGCGAATCTCTACACTGGAAGCCTGCGAACCGGATGCGATCTTTGATTCGGAAATACAGCATATCGTACAGAAAGCATTGAAACGTATGCCGAACCAAAGCCGGCAGATTTTTATATTGAGCCGTTATCAAAATACTCCGAACAAAAAGATAGCGGAACAACTCGGTATTTCCGTCAAAAGTGTGGAGTTCCACATCACCAAAGCATTGAAAATTCTGCGTACCGAACTGAAAGATTACCTGGTTTCTATTCTTTTTTAAAAATAATCGCATTTTTCGTTAGGGTTGTTCAGGGCTGACCTGTTTTATATATAGAAAGGGGAGAAAAAGCCTTTCTATAAATATAAATAGGAAAAGACAACATCTATGAACCAGGATTTACTACATAAATATTTTAAGGGTGAGACTTCTGTTGACGAAGAAAAACGCATTCTTAACTGGGTGGACGAATCGGAAGAAAACCGGAAGACATTACAGAAAGAACGTATGCTGTTTGACATCGCCCTTTTTACTGACTCTAAGAGAAAAATGAGAGAGAAAGCAGGCGCGGGCGCTCGCATCATTCCCATGTTAAGGTGGAGTGCCCGTATAGCTGCTGCTGTAATCGTAGCTGTCAGTTGCGGACTTCTGATTAATGAATACCGGTATGATAAATTGGCACAGTTGCAGACGGTTACTGTTCCTGCCGGTCAGCGGGCACAGATTACGCTGGCGGACGGAACCAAAATTTGGCTGAACTCTGAATCGACGCTGAGATATAGCTCTAACTTCGGACGTCGTGACAGAGATGTGGAACTGGACGGAGAGGCATACTTTGAAGTAGCGAAGAATAAGGAAATACCTTTCTATGTAAATACGGAGACCAATCAGGTCAGAGTGGTAGGTACTCATTTCAACGTCTGCGCTTATAAAGGAAGCAATGAATTTGAGACTACCTTGGTAGAGGGCATCGTTGATATCTACGCTTACGACAATGAACGTCCGCTGACCCGCCTGACTAAGAATGAATTCTTCGGCTCCTATCAGGGAAAATATAAAAAAGCCGTTCTGCCTTCTTATGATTATCTGCGCTGGCGGGAAGGGCTGTATTGCTTCGACGATTCTCCTTTCAGTTGTATCCTCACCAAGCTGGAGAAATATTATAATGTGAAGATCACCGTAGAGAATCCGAAAGTGCTGAATTATCGCTGTACGGGCAAGTTCAAGGAACAGGACGGCGTTGAACACATTCTCAAGGTTATCCAGAAAGATCACCCGTTTACTTATTCGATCAGTGAGGAAGGAGACAGCATCCGGATAGAATAAAGCCAGAATAAAAATTAAGATGAATAACTGAGCTCAATGATATACACCTTAAATTAGTACTAACCCTTTAAAAACATAATGATTATGAATAACAGTCAATAAGTATACCCCTTACCGAAAAAGAATCGGAAAGTACCCCCATACTTCCCGATTCGAAACAGTCAAAAATCGACCTTAATCAATTTATTAACTTAACACGTTGCAAAGATATGAGAAAAATTTCTTTGAAAGGGCTTTTTTGCCCAAAAAGTTTAGAATCTAAGCAAATAATACTGACTATGAAGATCACATTATTCCTTCTTCTGTTCGTAACATTCCAGGCTTATTGTGAGAATGGATACTCTCAGAGTGCTAAAATAAGCATTCCGCGTTCGACTCTGAAAGTAAGCGAATTGCTTACCCAGATTGAGTCTCAGACCGACTATTTGTTTGTCTACAATAAAAAAAGTGTCGATACCAAGCGGGTAGTTAATGTAGATGCTACCAATCAGCCGGTATCCGAAATACTCGATAAGGCTTTTGAAGGAACAGGTATCCATTATGTGGTGGAAGGCAATAATATTGTGCTGACCAAGAACGTAACGGAGCATGCATCCACACAGCAACAGAAACAAATTACGGTGAAAGGTGTCGTGACCGACATGAGAGGCGAGCCTATCATTGGCGCCAGTGTCGTGGAAAAAGGTACGACGAATGGTACAATCACCGATTTGGACGGTAACTTTACTTTGAAAGTGCCAAGCGACGCTATCATTAATATCACCTATGTAGGTTACCAACCGCAGAGCCTCTCTGTCAGCGGACAAACCACTTTCAAGATCAAGATGGAAGAAGAGTCGATGGCACTGGAGCAGGTAGTGGTAACTGCTATGGGTATCAAGAAAAAAGCCGCCTCGCTGACTTATTCTACCCAACAGCTCGGAGGTGACGAACTGACCCGTGCCAAAGACCCCAACATGATTGCTGCCCTTGCCGGAAAATCGGCAGGTGTGCAGATCAACAAGAGTGCTTCCGGTCTGGGAGGTTCGGCCAAAGTATCTATCCGTGGTATCCGTTCGGCCAACGAAGACGGAAATAACCAGCCGTTGTATGTGATTGACGGTGTGCCTATGCTCAATAGCACCACAGAATCCGTATCTACTGTTATGGGTGGTAAGAATGACGGTGTCAACCGTGATGCGGGTGACGGTATCTCCAATCTGAATCCGGATGATATTGAAAGCATGAGTATTCTGAAAGGTGCCTCTGCTGCTGCATTGTACGGTTCGCAGGCAGCCAACGGTGTGATTCTTATTACGACTAAGAAGGGTAAAGCAGGAATCCAGAGAATTACTTACTCATCCGGTCTGACGGTTGATCATGCGATCAGTTTGCCGGAATTTCAAAATAGTTATGGAGCGAAAGCCGGTTCAAGCTGGGGAGAAAAGGAAAATGTGAAGGACTATGATAATGCCGGAAACTGGTTCAGCAATGGAGTGACCGCTATCAACTCGGTTTCTGTGATGACCGGTAATGAGAAATTGCAGACTTACTTCTCTTATGCCAACACGACCGCCAAAGGTATTGTCGACTCCAACAAGTTGCGTAAGCATAATCTGACTTTGCGTGAGAGCGCTTCCCTTTTCAATGACCGTCTGAAACTGGACGCCAATGCTAACCTGATGGTGCAGACTATTAAAAACTCTCCTACTTCCGGAGGTATCTACCTCAATCCGTTGGTGGACGTTTATGGTTTCCCGCGCGGACAGGACCTGAGCGAATATGCCACTAATTTCGAAAAGTTCGACGAGAATCGTAATATGCCCGTACAGAGCTGGTTTACCACTCCGAGCGAATGGACACAAAACCCATATTGGGTAAAGAACCGTATCTTGAACAACAATAAGCGCTACCGTGCATTGGCCTCCCTGACTGCCAATCTGAAAGCAACCGACTGGCTCAACCTGCAAGCTCGTGGGAATGTGGATTACGTCAGCGATAAGTTTGACCAGAAAATGTATGCGAGTACTTCTCCTGCCATTGTAGGAAATAACGGCCGCTATGTATATGCCGACACACAGAACTTCCTGATTTATGGTGACGTGATGGCTATGTTCAACAAGCATTTCGGTGATTTCTCCGTGAATGCCGCTTTGGGTGGTAGTATTAATGTGCAGACCGAGAATTCATTGACATTGGATTCCAAGACAGCTTCTTTGTACAAACCCAACTTGTTCACTGTTCCCAATATTGTAATGAACACCAGTGCTTCTGCCGAGCAGGTGATTGACCGCAGACGTACAATTCAATCCGTATTCGCAACGGCACAGGTAGGATGGAAAGACGCATTGTTCCTCGACTTGACAGCACGTAATGACTGGTCGTCCACGTTGTCACATACCAATAGTGTGGACAAAGGATTCTTCTATCCTTCTGTAGGACTCTCCTGGGTGATCAACGAAAGCTTTAAATTACCGCAATGGATTTCTTTCGGAAAGATTCGCGGATCATGGGCGCAGGTAGGTAACGACTTACCGATTGGTATTACCGATTTGTCTGATATCATCGGGGCCGGAGGAAAGTTGCAGGCAGTAGACGTATATAACAGAGGTGACCTGAAACCGGAAATCAGTAACTCTATTGAATTTGGTCTGGAATGGAGATTGTTCAACAGCCGTGTTGATTTTGATTTTACTTACTACAAGACAGATACTAAGAATCAGTTGCTGAAAGTTCCGACCAGTGCGGGTGAAGATTATGCATACCGTTATATCAATGCAGGTAAGATTCGCAACAAAGGATTTGAAATCACATTGGGAGCTACTCCGGTGCTGACCGAAGATTTCCGTTGGAAAACGACTTTCAATTATTCACAAAACCGTAATAAGGTAGTCGAACTGGCTCCGAATTATACTTCCTTCGTATATGGTGACCCGGGTTTCTCTATGGCATATATGATGCAGATTAAAGAAGGCGGCTCTTTGGGAGACATCTATGGAAATACGTTCGCACGTGACGAACAAGGTAAGATTAAGGTATCCGATGAAGGCAAACCTATTTCAGAGTCAGGTAATAAAACATATCTGGGAAATTGTAATCCGGACTTTCTGTTGAGTTGGGCTAATACCTTCACTTATAAGGGTTTCTCTCTGTATTTCCTGATCGATATGCGCAAAGGCGGTGATGTCATGTCTCTGACACAAGCTACATTGGACGGCAGAGGGGTAACGAAGGCTACAGCTGAAGCACGTGACAGAGGTTATGTGGAAGTTGACGGAACAAGATTTGAGAATGTAGAAGGTTTCTATTCAGTAGTAGGTGACCGTAACGGTATCTCCGAGCGTTATATGTACAGTGCGACCAATATTCGTTTACGCGAATTATCTCTGAGCTATTCGTTCCCGTCTACTTTGCTGGCCAAGACTAAGGTATTCACCGGTATTGATGTATCATTGGTGGGACGTAACCTGTTCTTCTTCTACAAAGATGCTCCTTTCGATCCGGATGCTATCTTGTCTGTAGGTAACACTAATCAGGGAGTTGATGTATTCGGTATGCCGACAACCCGTAACATTGGTTTCAACGTTAAATTTACATTCTAACTTTAAAGCAAGCGAATTATGAAAAAAAATCTATATATAGCGAATCTGTTAGTAGCCGGACTGATGACATTTACCGGATGTACGGATGGTTTTGAATCAGATAATGCCAATAAAGCCGGATATACGCCTGAACTTCAGGAATATGATCTTCAGAAATATGTGCTGAACCTCGGAGTCATGCAACAGGGTATTTACTTCAACTACGATTGGGGAAAAGGTACCGACTGGACTTTCCAGACTATACAGAATCTGGGTCATGATATGTTTGCCGGATATTTTCACGATATGAACAACAGTTTCAATGACAAGAACTCCGTATATGCTTTGAATGACGGCTGGACAGGCTCGGCATGGACATATACTTATGGATATATAATGACCGCCGCTCAGAAATCGGAGAAGATCAATCAGGAACAGAAAGGTTTGCTGGGAGTGACCAAAATCCTGAAAGTCGAGTTGATGCACCGTATAGCTGATACTTATGGCCCTATTGTCTACACTAAATTCGGACAGGAAGAGGGTGATAATGTCGATAGTCAGGAAGCCGCTTACCGTCAGTTCTTCAAAGATTTGGACGAAGGAGTCAAACTGATCAACGAATATAAGAAAGCCAATGCCGCTCTCGAACCTTTTGCTGCTGCCGATATTCTGATGCCCGCAGGCAAACGTACACTGTCACAGTGGATGAAGTTTGCAAACTCTCTCCGCTTGCGGCTTGCAATCCGTGTATCGATGAGTGCCCCTGATCTGGCGAGAGCAGAAGTTGCCAAAGCGATGGATGCAACTGCCGGTGGCGTGTTGGAGAGTGCGGATGAAACAGTTGCCGTTTCTACCGAAAGCGGTTATAAGAATCCGCTGGGCACAGTCAATGAAGGCTGGGGAGAAGTATTCATGGGTGCTACGATGGAGTCTGTTTTGGTAGGATATAATGATCCGCGACTGATTAAGTATTACTCGAAAGCGGAAGGTGGTGATATAAAAGACGAAAAGGGTAATTTGATTATTGCCGAAAGAAATAAGATTGCCGGTACTTATAAAGGTGTTCCCCAAGGAACAGGAGTTACTGTAAAAGACGAGAACCGTTACCGTCTGCATTCCAAGAGTACGATTACCAAACAGACCGATGCTATCTTGATGACTGCTGCCGAAGTATGGTTCCTTCGTGCTGAGGCTGCCTTGCGTGGATTTACTTCCGAAAATGTGAAAGACTGCTACGAGAAAGGTATTACGGTTTCCTGTCAGCAATGGGGAGTGAATGTAGGCGATTATCTCACAAGTGATGCTACTCCTTCCGATTATGTCGATGCCTTCGAAGCAAAATATGATGTGAAAGCGCTGATTAAAGTGACTCCGAAGTGGGATGGAGGTGCTTCTCCGGAAGAGCAACTGGAAAGAATCCTTACACAGAAGTGGATTGCTTGTTATCCTGAAGGCTATGAGGCTTGGACAGAACAACGCCGTACAGGTTATCCGCAGTTGTTCAAAGTCTTTGTGAACAATAGCGGTGGAGCTATCGATACCAACATACGTATTCGTCGCTTGCCATATCCGTCAGACATTCAAAAAAACAATCCTACTCAATATTCTGCTTTGAAGAAAGCTTTGGGAGGCGAAGATAACGGTGGAACTCGCCTCTGGTGGGATACTGGTAGAAATTTCTAGAGGTTTATAAATATTAGGTGTAACTTTTTTTAATTCAAACTTGTTTTCTCCGTGTATTAGGCAAAAAGTAGAGGAGAAAGATTGTGGGGGAGTGAAGTCAAGGGGGGCTTCGCTCCCTTTTTTTTAATAAGTTTTTATGGGAGTTATAGAAAAAGCATTATAGTCATGGTTATATTCTTCAGTTTATTATTTTCTTCCATCATCAGATTCCTGAAAACTGCAAAGGAATGAACTAAACAGTAGTACACAATAGTAACTCCATTCTCCTCCTTCCCGAAGGAGGAGAATGGAAGATAGAACCGACTATCATTTAGCTCATAACAATACGAAAAGGAATAAATTGCTTTGAGCCGCTCTACTAGAGAATTGAAATATCCAAAATTGCTGTCATCTGTCACCAAATGATAGATAACGCACTGATTATAAACTAATAAAGAGGTGACAGCACAGCGTGACGGCATTGTGACAGCATATTTTGCTATCACAATGTCGTTACGCTGTGTTATTATATCCTGCTACAATAATATACTGACCTCTTGGAATGATAAGTCAGGAATACCTTAGCTTAGTTAGTTTCCATGCAATGAAACTCTAGTTCCAAGGCCGTGAAACTAAAGTTTCATTAGGCAAAAAAATAATAGTTCCACAGTAGGAAACTATCAGTAGTAAGGCAGATGAAAGAATATTTTTCCGGAACAGGGATTTAATAAGCAAGGAATACTAAATATTCTCCTGTACAATGAATGGTAAATTCATCTGCTGTTGCTTCATTAAGTGTTCCCTGCCACCAGTTGCTGAAGTCGCTTAGCGGATAAAACAATCCCTCTGCTTTTAATCCTTTAGCTCCAAAGTTGATGATAGAGACCTGCTGACCGGGATATGAAGCAAAACTTTGCGTATCACTCACTGGAATAAACGTCCCGTAATCAGTGACTGTCCGTACTTCCATACCACTTTTCATATACTCCATGAGCAGGCTGATGTTTCCTAATGTATGATCTTCCCGTTTGCCGGTAGCACCTACGATGGCGATTTTCCGTATCCCTTTACTTTGCAGATAATGGACAGCTTTGGTCTGATCATTCGTCTCCTGATCCGAAATTTGAAGGATAATAGAGGAAAAACGCTTTTTATATTCCGGCAGGAGCGAGTCTCCATCGCCTATAATCACGTCGGGTATGTCCGCGGGAAATATATTCATTGGCGGCCCCGTCGCAACAAACGACGAATTGGGCTTCTGCCAAAAGACGCAGGGGAAGTTCGTGCGCAGGATATTCGCCGTTGGCAAGTATGACGGCTTCGGGGATATAGTGTTCGTTTATCATTGTATGCTCATTAATTTTTTCCATTTGAAGTAGCCAAAGATAGCTATAATGGAGTAAAGTCCGTACAATGCGGAGGTGAAATAGAGATCTTTATAGATATAAAGTCCGCAACAGACGATGTCGACAAGAATCCAGGCAAACCATTGCTCGACGTATTTGCGTGCCAGCATCCACATTCCGACAATGCTCAACGCCGTTGTGAAGCTGTCCAGCCACGGAACGTTACTGTCTGTGTATTCGATAAGTATCCGGGCGATGCCGATGAAAGACACGATAAACACAAGGAATAGTGGCAGATAGCATTTCCACGGGGTATGTATAATGGGGAGACTTTTCTTTTCCCCGTGTCCCCACATCCAGAAGAACCAGCCGTAGATGGCAGCTATCAGATAGTAGATGTTGATGCCGAAGTCGGCATACAACCCCGCGTCGTAATAAACAAAGATATAAATGGCCGGCATGATGATGCCCGCCAGCCACAGATAGATACTGGCGCGATACTCCAGCCACAGGTAGATAATACCGATAAACGTACCGAATATCTCCAGATAATTCATTTCCATATTTGCTTATTTATTCGTTCTCTACGCCGGCATTACCCGGATCAGATTCTATGGGTATGTTCTCAGCCTGTCATGTTAGGGCACCCCTATTGCGTGAATCGGCGGTAAAATTACGAATTTAGCAGAAGGAAAACAAGGAATCATGTAAAAACAAGTCCTCCGTTGAAAAAACGAAGAGGAGATTTCAGCGGCATTTTTGCAATGCCGTGAAATCTCCTCTTCTCCTCATTTGTCGTGTATTATAAAACTTCTTTTTCTTTGGTCAGTTGCTCTTCATATAGCGTGTTACCGATCGTATATTTGAGGCTGAACTTTTTGGCGGTTGTGTTGTAGGTACTTTCTCCTGAGTCGATAATTACCGGTCCGTTTTCAGCATCCCATGCTTTGATCAAAACTTTCTTTACATCATTAGTGCCTTCCACTATCTGATCCGTGATGGTCAGTTCTATTGTACCCGTTTGGATATCAGCCTTCTCGTCGCTCTCGTTGTTCATGGCATAGAATAGTCTGACAGTGTTGACTCCGGTAGGCTTAATCGTTTTAGGCTTCTGAATCGTCTTCGGAGTTTCTCCTTCTAAGGTGGTATGGCCACTCATCTGGTAACTGCCCGAATAGTCATTCTTTAATTTTAATAGAATCAACATTTTATATCCGGATTCACTTATCGGATATCCTGTTGTACTTTCTATTTCGACGGGGATGACGTATGACTGGTCAATCTTCAGACTTGCTGTCTTTATCAACACAGGAACTTCGGCGGAAATACCTTCAGCGTGCTTGATTACCGTATTCTCCAAAGAAGGAATGGAATATAAATCAGTATCCAATGATTTATAATATTTGTCCTCATTCAGAACGGTCCAGTATTTTTTATTGTAAATATCTACCAACTCTTCGTTGATCTTCATCTTTACGTTCACATCTCGGTCTAATGCTAATGTACCGGAACTGCTGACCGTGAAATAAGTTTTCACTTCTTCGTTACTGTAGCTTACTTCTGTGGTCCATACTCGGTTGTAAGCACCGATCAGGTAGATTTCTTTCTGATATTGTTCTTTTTCAAGCAGGTCTTTTTCACAAGAAGTGATGGAGAGCGTTAACAAAGAACAGACCACTATTTTGTATATTGATCTCATTATATGTTCAATTTTATATGATTAATAATCAGTTATATGATAGAAAGGGGAAAGTTACCAATCTCCGAATCCGTCCCATCCTGGATTTTGTTTCAGTTTGGCATTTTTATCCAATACGGCTCTCGGAATAGGATAGAAGTACATCTTCCTGTCAAAGCTGCGTAATGCATACTTATGAACTACATTGACAACAGTATAGAATTGGTCTCTTTCGGTTGTCTTCTTGGTAACGTCCATACCTTGTACCGGTTTGTTTTCTTCTGTTTCTGCTAGTCCCCAACGACGCAGGTCATGATATCTTCTTCCTTCGCACGCAAATTCGATCATACGTTCGCGGATGATTAACTGACGCATCTTCACTTGATCGCTGGCATCGGCAAGGGTGATGCCCGGCAATCCGGCACGGTAACGAATCATGTTGAAGTAGTACATGATTTCCTCCGGATTATACAAAACATGATAAGTGGTGTTATCTGCCGCTTCCGTATATTCCGGTTCTCCTTTCAGTTCATTCAATGCTTCTACATAGTTCAATAGTATTTCCGCATATCTGAATACAGGGAATGTTTTCGGTTTTATTTTAGCACCTGTATGACTGGTACAGTTATCCTCCGGATGGATATATTTCTTTAGAGTATATCCCGTTAAGTTATAGTCTTCGGGATTGGCAGCCTGTTTTGCACAGTTGCCATTCACGTAATATCCTGCTGTAAAGTTAGTCACGTTGGGAGCTTCGGTTCCTGTTACCGAAGTTGCGGGCCAGAAACATTCACAGAATCCGATAGATGCGTAGAAACGCGGTTCGCGGTCCAGATACATTTTGGCAACGGTTGGTCTCAGCTCATATCCTGTGGCGATGGTAGGTACAGTACCCGCTTCTTCATAATAATCAGGTTGTTGCACATAATCTTCTCCATCTTTCATGTAGTAGGCATCTATGAGTTTCTGAGTGATTCCTAAGCCGTTCCATCCTCCCAGTTTCAACGGGAAGGCGATTGAAATGATGTTGTTGTTCAAGGGAGTAGCATAAATAAGTTCAGGGTTTTTCACAGCCAGTGCTTCTCCATTGAACATGTCTATATACGAATGGTAAGGATCGATTCCTCCTACTCCTAACGGAAATTCCGCTTGTGACGCCTGAGAGGATGCATACGTGTTTTCATCGCTGGGTACAGTGTATAATGAGTAAATACCGCTATCGATAATTCTCTTGGAGGCAGCAGCTGATTTCGCCCATTTCACCGGGTCATATTGCTGGGCTATCATGTTTCGTCCGTCGGAAGTGGTCCAGTCGGCATAATATTGATTGCCGTTGTACCACTTGGAAGCTTGGTAAAGCCGGACACGTGACATGAGGGCGGCTGCCGCATATTTGGTAGGACGTTCGAACTGAGTGCTCGGGCGCGTCGGGTCCAGTAGACTGTAAGCTTCTTCGAGGTCTTTGCAGATATATTCCACACATTCATCGTACGTGTTACGTTCGAATGACAAGTTTTCAATGTTTTCATCTACCGACAGCGGCTCTTCGGGAAGGATGACTGCCGGTCCGTAAAGTTCCAACAGATAGAAATAGAAGGAAGCTCTCATGAAATGAGTCAAACCCATAATTTCACGTCTGTCCAATCCTTTCAGGTCTTTGCATTCATCGATGCGGGTGAAGATAGTGTTACACTTACGGATACCTTTGTAGTATTGTCCCCACATGTTGTAGTAAGAATCGTTTTGCGTAATTTTGTCTGCGTACAAGTAGGTACCGGCGTACTCAGCTTTCTGCCATGACAGAAGAACTTCATCTACCGCAGTCTCGTAAGGACCGTAGGAACCGGAAAACAAGTTGCCTTGAGCGGGCATTAATGCCGCAGTTCCCCACACATAACGCTCCAGATAATCTTGTCTGGCAAAGATGGAGTCGAGTGGAGTCAGGTCGTTAAAGTATTCATCAACTGCCAGATAGTTGCATGAAGTCAGCATGAACGGGATGATTCCCAGTGTCGTGCATAGAATATGAAGGCTTTTCTTTAATATCTTTTTCATAATAGTTTTCAATTAGAACGTAGCTGTTAACTGTAAAGAGAAAGTACGCTGTAGCGGATATACGGCGCCGTTTTTAGATGCCTGTCCCGGATCCCATAGTTTCACTGAATCCCATACTGCCAGATTCTGTCCGACAAATTGCAGATTCATATCACTGATGCCCACTGTCCTTAGTACTTTATTCGTTCCGATACGATAGGAAATATCCAATGATTTCCAACGCAGGTAAGAACCATCTGCCAGCCAGAAAGTAGAAGCACGGTTATTGTTCTTATTCTCTCCGTAAGTCAGGCGCGGGAAACGTGCATTCGGGTTTTCTGTAGAAGGATCCCCTGAATACCATGCCGGTGTCCAACGATTCTTCGGGTCGTTTACGATGGATAGAATGTTGCCGACTTCTCCGCCTGAGAAGGGATAGAATCCGGAACCGCCGTATAAGAAGTTAACTTTGGCTGCTCCAGTGAATAAAGCACTGATAGTCCATCTTTTATATCTGTATTCCAGTGCAAAACCGTATTGAATTTGCGGTACATTGGAGTGTGCAATAGGAACAATATCGTCATCGTCAATTTTTCCGTCAGCGTTCACGTCTTTATAGCGGATATCTCCGGGGCGTACTTCGCCGTATGTCTGTTTCGGGCTTCGGTTGATTTCATCCTGATTTTGAAATAAGCCTAATGCAACCAAACCGCGCATAACACCATAATTTACATCGCTATACGATTGGTAAGGGTAGCGCACCGCATCCTGGTCCCAATGTACAACTTTGCTGACAGCATATGTCATGTTGGCACGCACCGTGAAAGAGTTGTCTTCGTTTATTTTCTGGTTCAGGTAAATGTTACCATCTATACCACTACTGCGCATACGTCCTACGTTGGTATATGGGTTGGTCACGACGCCTACTTCCGAAGGCATCATTTTTCTTTCCTGGAAGATATTATCACGAGTGTCTCTGAAGATATCTACCGTTCCACCTATTTTATCATTGAGAAATTGGAAGTCGATACCCAGGTTATATTTCTTGGCTACCTCCCAGTGTAAGTTGTTGGCTCCGATTTGTTTTTCTGTCAATCCATTGGAACCCCAACGACTACCACCTCCAAAGTTAATCAACGTCAGATATGGGAACCGACGTCCACCACCGATCTGATCGTTACCAACTTCACCATAAGAAGCTCTGATCTTCAAAAAGTTGAGCCATCCTGCATGATTCTGCATAAATTCGTATTGGGTCGGGATCCATCCTAAGGCTATTGCAGGGAACAAACCGAATTGTTTGCCCGGTTCAAAGTTTTCGGAACCGGTGTATCCTACGTTTCCTTCTATCAGATAAGCATCTTTATAAGAGTAAGTGGCTCTGGCAGATAACGCTTGATAACGTTTGGGAATAGATGAAATTTCATCATTTGCTTCGGTGGTTTCGGTGCTTTGCATATAGTAATGTATCAAACCGGTTACACGATGTTCCTGATTGAAAAGTCTTTCATAGGCAAGTTGCGATTCGAAGTAATATCTCCGGTCACTGGCAGCACTCTTGGCGAATTGAATGTTACTGGCTGATACCGTACGTTGTGTCATTAATGAACCGTCATTGTAACGGCCAAAGGCCTTGTATAGGTCCGGCATTTTGGAGCGGACTACGTTGTGTATATTGTTATTGTTATACGAGAACATTCCTCTGGCAGTCAAACCCTTGATCCATTTTCCGAAGTCTTGACGTAAGGTGAAATTGATGTTCATAGTGGTCCGGTTTCCCTTTTTAAATCCGGTATGGTTCAACAAGATATATGGTGAGATCTGTTCTCCGTTTTTACCATAAGCAGGAAGCATTCCATTGGAATAACGTAAAGGCACCGTCAGGGGAGTCAGATAGGCTTGTGCGGCCCAGAGTGCGTCATTGTTAGTTCCGAATCCCGGTGCTCTGTCTTCTACAATAGCTCCGTCCATAGCCAATCCCATGATTGTTGATGAAGTTAGGTTCATGTCTACCTTTGCGCGGAAATTATATTTAGCCCATTTGACATTCGTGTTGTATTTGTTAACTTTGTCTTGCTTGAAGATAGCATCTTTGAATGTACCTCCTACACTGACAAAATATCTGGCAACTTTTCCACCACCGGATACATTTAAATAGTGCTGATGATTAATAGTTACATCTTTCAGTATCTCTTTTTGCCAGTTAACGTTTGGATATAAGTCATTGTCCAGTCCTGCTTTAATAATCTCCAGTTCTGTCGGGCTATAAAGAGGGTCCATATTGCTTACTACTCGGGCTTCGTTTGCTAAGCTGGCATAATCGTATGCTTCCAGATATTCGGGCATGCGGGGGGAATAAGAGAGAGTCATACTACTCTTCCAGGTTACCTTGGTACGACCTTCCTGACCGGAACGGGTCGTTACCAAAACAACGCCATTTGCACCACGTACACCATAAACGGCTGTTGCCGAAGCATCTTTCAAGATAGAGAAGCTCTCAATATCCGATGGGTCAAGGTCATTAAGATTTCCTTCAATACCGTCAATCAAAACCAGCGCAGACTGGTTGGCACCAAATGTGCTGATACCGCGAATCCAGAACTCAGAAACATCCTGCCCCGGTTCGCCGCTTCGGTCAACGGCTATAATACCGGGAACCACACCTCCCAGCATATTGGCTACGGAAGTTGACGGAGCACTGATGGCAACCGGATTGACACTGGTGACAGCACCTACCACGCTGACTTTACGTTGTGTTCCCATACCCACAACAACTACTTCGTCCAATGATTCTGAGTCGGGCTCCAGAGATATACGCATCTTCTTATCGGTTTGAGCAACCACTATTTCCTTGCTTTTATATCCCATAAATGAAACAATCAGCGTTGTTTTTGGAGCTAATGATTTCATACTGAAGTTACCATCCATATCTGTTATAGTTCCGGTTTTTTCTTTCCCTTTTACAGATATGTTTGCACCCGGGAGCGGATCACCATGTTCGTCTAACACGATTCCGGCAATTTGAATTGGTTCTTGTTGGGCCCATATCCCTTGTGTTGCATTTCCTGCCAATAGCAGAAAGAAACACAGGGTTAATTTAAAATATAGTGTTTTCATTTCTATTCCTTATTAATTATTCAATAGCAAGTTTTCTGATGCAGTGGTTGTTTTGATCTGCAATGTAAAGAAATTCATTCTTGTCCAAATAGACACCCCAAGGCTGATTGAATTGGGCTTCCAAAGGATCTCCATCTTTGTATCCTGCAGCTCCGCTACCTGCTATCGTGGTTACGACATTCAATTTGGTGTCAACTTTGCGTATTCGGTTATTACCAACATCGGCTATGTATAAGTTCCCTTCTTTATCAATAGCAATTCCACGTGGTTCTTTAAACTGTGCTTCTTGCACATCTCCGTCCCGGAAGCCTGCGCCTGCACCGGGGATATATTCATCGATGTCCCCATCTAGAGCCGGCCAACCATCCGCATCGCGTGTGAGCTTAAAGCGATAAACTGCACTTTTACTATGCAACACACAGTAAACATACTTATCAACCGGATTGTAAGCACATAGTCCATTGGAACCTGTATTATAGAGTGTACCGATTCGTTTTGCTTTGTTGGGATTTAATGTTCTTCTATTTTTATCGAAAGGTTGTGTCCACAATTGCCCTGTATTTTGGCGGTATATCACAAAAGTAGAATCTACAGGGTCGAGAACAACACTATGCATCCATCCTCCGTTGGCTAAAAGCTGTCCCATTTTATCAGCCACCCAGCTCACATTAGCATCGAATAAGAAACAACCGAAGTTGGCATTATCGCATGGACCAAATAGTTGTTTCTTTTCTTTATCGATAAATAAAGGTTGGTCGATTACCATGCCATCCAGTAAAGTGATCGTTTTATTTTGTTCGATGGATGATAAACGCGTTCTCCCATCAGAGTCGAATATGAATACATTGTCATCATTATCTACAGCTACATACCTTGGAGTATTGAATGTGGTCTCGCCGAGAGTTCCGTCTTTATTGCCACCTTCTTTGGCTTTTCCTACTACTGTAGATACGGAAGAAGTTACAATATATTTGAAGGTTTTTTCAGCATTGCTGAGTTCAGCTTCTTTTCCGGCAATCTCCACCCGTACATGGCTTTCCCCTCCGGCTTGCTTGGGCACTTGGGCATAAATAACATCAGGCTTGACACCTAAAACCAATGCCTCCCGCTCATTACCTACTTCATCCTTGAAGTAAACTTTCACTTGGCTTTTGTCTTCTCCGAAATTGGAGCCTTTAACAATGAATTTGGTTCGTATGCCACCGGAATCGGGCATAAACTCTGTAAACTTGACTGGTTGATTAGGATCGAAAGCTGTGCTTTTCTTGTCTTCATTACAACCTACTATTAGTAGCAGGAAGCCGAAAACCATCCAGATTAGATTAAATGATTTACGCATGTTTTTCTATAAGATTTTATTAGTTTGAAAAAAGGTCTTTTAGGCTTTCTATTTAAATAAGGTTTAATAGATTCTAATTGATTTCAATTTGACTTAAGGGCTTTTGGCTTTTTCTCTCATGTGATTAATTGTTTTAAATATTATAGATTCAAAGGTGTAAATGGCTATATATAATTGTGAAGCACACTTTCCGTTCGGTTTTCAGGATACAAACTTAGGGTATTTCAAGGAATCAGGAGCATATGCTTTTATTCATCCATGTATATCTTTTCATTCAAAATTGCTTTTTTTATCATTTGCTTCGCCTTTCTGTTATAATATTGATTATTTTTGTAACACTTAAACTAATATGAATATATAATGAAGCGAACCGTTCGATATACCGTCCTTGTTTTGATTGCTATTATAAATTCTTTAGTTATTACTACTTCTCTCTATGCTGTTCTGCCTTATAATGAACTTCATCAGTTGAATATGAGTAATGGCTTGGTAGATAACATCATTACTTGTATCTATCAAGATCAAGATCGTTTTATGTGGTTTGGATCCACTAATGGGCTGAGTCGATATGACGGGAAGCAGATTCGCAATTTTAGTGTAGACAATGCGAGGATGTATGTTTCCGATATAAAAGAGACTTCTGATGATAAATTGTGGGTAATAGCTAATGAGTATTTATATTGTTTTGATCGACGGAAAGAGAAATTTGTTCTTCCGTCTTTTCAGGATGGGAAAAAGGCCATTTCTGTAAGTGCTATGGAAATAACAGGGGATTCACTTTTTTGGATAGTGAAAGGCGGACAATTGCAATGCTTGAAACGACATTATAAATTAGTGAAAGGTGACTTACAAATAGAGATGACCGTCGAAGCAGGCTATCCGTTTTTTTTAGATGAGGGGGAATCTTTTTCGAATTTATGTGCTTCACAAGACGGGCATTTCTTGTATTTGGTTACCGATAAGGGAAATTTGTTGTTCTTTGATAAGATTGCAGGTAAAGTGGTCCGGAAGTTCAAATACTCTATTAATCCTAGCGCTAATGCTACTACTATCATGAGTGAAGGGGAATATATTTGGATTTCTTCTATAGTGGGTGGAGTAACTCGTCTGCATATTCCCACGGGAAAATCTGATTATTATCAGTATAATGAGGATGCCAGGTTGTCTTCTTTATCACATTCAGATGCGTATGGGGTGGTTGCGTTGGATAATGATTCTTACATTGCAGTAACCTGGAATGGATATACTCTGTTAGCTGCTGAAGAAAATGATCCTTCTAAGTTGTCGGCAACGCCTTATACGAATACCTCATTTTTGCAGTACCGGAATGTAGAGACAAGAATGATTTCTGTTTATTATGATAAAGAGGGAATACTATGGATCGGAACTAGAGGAGGAGGGATTGTCTATTTTGACTTTAGACAGCATTCTTATATGCAATATCACAGCAAAAAACATAATGAAATCTCTGCTCAGGTAGCTGACAAAGATGGTCGAATTTGGTTGGGCACTTACCATGAAGGAATTATGCGTAGTGACCAGCCTTATGCTAAATCGCGACCGCTGAACTTTTCTCCTGTGGGCAATCAAAAAGAAGTCCCGGTGTTTTGTGCAATCAAAGATTCATGTTCTAATTTATGGTTTGGAAATGCTTCCGGAAACTTGATTGGTTATGACTGGAGTTCCGATTCTTTCCATATATATTCGCTCAATCATTTAGGGAAAAAGGTAAACTCCTATATAGTGGCCTTACTGATTGACTCCCGTTATCGGTTTTGGGTATGCACTTCTGCCGGATTGTACTTATTTGATCGGCAGACAGGTCATTTTGAATTATTCTCATTGCGTGAAGCCTTGAAAGAAGATGCAGAGCCATGGGTCACTGCTATTTGTGAAGATAAACAGCGGAATATCTGGATAGGGACAGCAAAAGGTATTGTACGATTATCACAGGTCAATGTTCGTCCATTCAAGATGGTTCATGGATATGAAGAAAAAGAAAATATAGGAGCTCGTGTAGTTAGTGCTTTACTGACTGGTACTGACGGAACTGTATATGTGGGTTATAAAAATGGATTTGGAATCATTCCTGTGGGCGAAGATAGGATAACGTCTTTTTATACAGTAAAAGATGGACTTTGTAATGATTGTATAGATTGTATAGTGGAAGATGAGAAGAAGCGTATTTGGTTGGGGAGTATATCCGGTATCTCAAGATATAGCCGACAACAACATGTCTTCTACAACTATTATATTTCTAGTAGCAATAAATCTGTGATGTTGTTTAAGAATACTTTATTTTGGGGAAATAACAAGAGCTTAACTTATTTTGAACCGGAAATACTGACATCTGCCACCATTGCCAGCAAAACTCTTTTAACCGGATTGGAAGTCGATAATAAGCAAATCAATATAGGTGAGAAGATAAAAGGGCAAGTTGTTTTGGACTCAAACATTGCATCAATTGACCATTTGGAACTGGTCAATGCAAACCGTGATTTCTCTCTCCTTTTCAATAATCTGGCTTTTTCGAAGGATCTGCAAAAATATAGCTATCGGTTATATCCATATCAAAAAGATTGGATTGTTTCTGAAGCGGGTAAGGTCTCGTTTACCAACTTGTCTGCCGGTTATTATATTTTTGAAGTCAAAACATTGTTCCCTAATAATACGGAAGGAGACGTTACTGCATTGCCGATAACAATCCTTCCACATTGGAGCCAGACCGTTTGGTTTCGTTTGCTTTTGATTTTCTCGGTTTTATTTTTGGTTGGTTATATTTTCTATAGTTTGTTGCGGCGGCAACGTCGTTTCAAAAAAATGATTCAATTGAAACATGAACTGACGATTGCAAATTTGGAGAGAAACGCAGAACGGCATATACGGGAAGAACGTGAGAATTTTTTTATGAATGCTGCTCATGAGTTAAGAACTCCTCTTACTTTGATACTTGCTCCTATACATGATATAATGAAGTCCATTACCCCATCGGATAATTGGTTTGATTCATTTAGCAGATTGCACAAGAATTGTCTTTCTCTACAGACACTGGTTGATCGTCTGCTATATGTACAGAAGATAGAGGGAGGCATGATAAAACTTCATTTGTCAGAATCGGATATAAAGGAGATTGTTAGCCGGGTGGCTAATCCTTTTCTGCAAATGGCTATGGTCAAGAAGCGGGAATTTTTGGTCCAGGTGGATACAGTGCCTTTGTATTTATGGGTGGATGTGGCGAAAATAGAATCAGCTGTTCAAAATTTGTTATCAAATGCCTTTAAATACACTTCTCAGAATGGACGTATTGAACTGGCTGTGTCAGAGGCGGAAATTGACGGAAGACCTTATTGCCTTGTAACAGTGTCTGATAATGGAGTTGGGATACCTGATGATTTGCAACAGCACGTGTTTGATTCGTTTGTAACAGGGAAACGTATCCCGCAATATTCCACGTCAATAGGTCTTGGATTACATATTGTAAAGCATACGATGGGGTTGCATCATGGATTTGTAACGTTGACCAGTCGTGTTGGAGAAGGCAGCCGATTCGTTCTGCACATTCCGATGGGGCTTTCTCATTTTGCGCCGGGGGAATATGAAATGGTACCTGATCCGATGAAGGGGGATTTGTTGGAAGAGTGTCCGGCAGAAGAACGTCCGATGGAAGAAGTAGTAGAAGAAAAGAATGAGACTATGGAAGAGCCCGTTAACAGAGTGAAAAATAATAAGGAATTTTTATTGATTATAGAGGACCACGATGAGATGAGAGAATATTTATGCAGTCTATTTAAAGAAGATTATAATGTTATTGAGGCTGGAAATGGAGAAGAAGGGGTGGCTATGGCTGATAAATATATACCTAAATTAATCATATCTGATATAATGATGCCTGTTAAAGATGGGTTTGAATGTAGTCGGGAGATTCGTGAAAATAAGCGGACTTTTCATATACCGGTTATCTTTTTAACAGCTAAAGCAGAGGATGCTGACCGGTTGAAAAGTTTACAAATAGGGGTAGATGACTATATAATGAAACCTTTTAATCCGGAGTTATTGAAAGAGAAGGTGAAAGCGTTGATAGAACAACGTGATCTGTTAAGAAAACTTTATGCGAAAACTCTTATGCTGGATGAAGAGGTACTGGAATCTTCAGAAGATGTTCAGGATGTTTTTATGCCTAAAATGCTTCAGATTATAGAAGAAAATTTATCAAACCGGAATTTTACAATAAAAGTGCTGACGGACAAATTGAATATGAGCCAGCCGACCCTTTATCGCAAGGTTAAGCAGAAAACTGGTTTGTCGATTATAGAGGTGATTCATGGAGTACGGATGAGTAAAGCTGCCTCTATTATCATGAGCGGGCGATATAGCAGTCTGACAGAAGTGGCGGAAATGGTAGGGTATGATTCGATGATTTCCTTCCGTAAGCAGTTCGTTGCACAGTTTGGGGTGCTTCCTTCCAAATATATGGAAGAGAAAATGAGGAAATAAGAAGCCGCGTTCCATGTTGGCGGCTTCTGGCTTGTCTGTTTGAATAGTTATTGTTAAAAACGGAAAGAGACATGGGCCATAACATTTGTACCCGCTTGCGCAGCGTATCCGGCAGAGTCTATTCTGTGATTCACATCCTTGTCGTAAGAACTGGATGCCCAACCGTTGTTCTCGTATTCTTCGTTGAAGAGGTTGTAGACGGTCACACCCATAGTTACTTCTTTCACCACTTTTCGGGGTTTGAATGTATAGGCCAGATTTAGGTTGCTCACAAAGTATTTATCCAGAGTCAATGCTTCCACTTCCGCATTTGTCATATATTGCTTGCCGACAAACTGGGATTGAAGGGCTGCTTCGAATCCTTGATAGGTAAAAGCAAAACGGTTGTTCAGCAGGAAATCCGGTGAAAAAGCGATGCGGGTACTCTTATGAGAAACGCTTACGACGTCCAGTAAGTTCCAGCCATCGTAAATGGGAATGTTTTCTACGAAATTCTTGATACGGTTTTTGCTCCATGTCGCATTGATATCCCATTGGAACCATTTACAGGGCTTGATACCTAGCATCAGTTCGATTCCCATCCGGTAGCTGTCCGGAACGTTTTCTGTCAGGGCTTCACCGATATCGTTCAAAGCTCCGGTGAGGACAAGCTGGTCGGTATAATCCATGTAGTAGAAGTTGGCGCCTGCTGTCAGCCAATGATTGGCGAATGTGTATCCGGCTTCGTAGTCGAGCAGCTTTTCAGCTTTCGGATAACTGTCGGGATCACCATCCGTATAATTATTTCTTGTCGGCTCTTTTTGAGCTACGGAGAAAGAAGCGTAGACACGGTGATTGGAGTTGATATTCCAGTTCAGTCCGACTTTCGGGTTGAAAAAGTCGAATTTCTTGTCTACGGCCAGCGGACGCAACGCACTTTTATTCCAGTCGTATTTGTCATTTGCTCCGTCGATGGTGTAGTCGATGTGCCGGTATTGCAGGTCGGCATAGGCACTTAGTCCTCCGGTAAGGTCGTAGCTTGCTTTCAGATAGATGTTACCGTCGGTTTTCTTCGATTGGTTGCGGTAGTATTCATGGTCGGGAGATAGTGCGCCGATGTAGTTCTTTACCCAAGTCACTTTCCCGAAGTTATTGCCCCGATATTGATTGATGCCTCCACCCAAAGATGCCGTTAGTCGGTGGTTGGTATAATTGAGGGAGAAAACACCCCCGCCAAACTTATTATCCATTTTCTTCTGGCGGACCAGATCGCTTTCCGAAATTTCTTTTCCGTCTGTTGTAAAAGGCTTCAGACCGTATTCTACGAAAGATCTGTCTTCTTTATATTCCTCATAGTAGCCGTCACCTTTGGTGTAGTGCAGAGCTACGTTCAGATTCCATGCGGTGGAGAAAGTATGGTTGAAAAGGAGTTGATAATTCTTTTGCAGATAGTTATCCGTCTGGTCGGCATAATAATGTTTTTCATTATCGTCTCCGGTATATTCGCCGCAAGGGTTATACCGTCTTCCGTGTTCTTCCATTTCTGCTTTAGTAGCATATCCCCAGGCATGATACGTCTTTTCTTTTCCTGCGAATGCGATCAGTTTGACAGACGTATTTTCGCTGAAATATCCCCCTTGCAGATAGTAAGAGTTGAGATTGACGGAGGCACGGTCAATATATCCGTCCGTACCGATGTTGGAAAGTCGGGCATCGAATGTCCAGTGATTGTTCAGCAGTCCGGTTCCCACTTTTACAGTTTCCTTGTGGGTGTTGAAAGAACCATAGGAACCGTTGAACTCGGCATACGGTTTCATGGACGCGCCTTCGGTCTGCATATTGACACTGGCTCCGAAGGCACCGGCGCCGTTGGTCGATGTTCCTGCGCCACGTTGCACTTGCATATCCTTTACGGAAGAAGAGAAGTCGGGCATATTTACCCAGAACAGGTTGTGGCTTTCGGCATCGTTCATCGGGATGCCGTTTACAGTGATATTGATACGCGTGCCGTCAGTGCCTCGTACACGAAGAGTCGTATAGCCGATGCCCGATCCCGCATCCGATGTGGTCAGCGTGGAAGGAGTCATGCTCAGCAGGTAGGGAATATCCTGCCCGAAGTTCACTTTTTTAAGTTCGGCTTTGCCTATATTGGTAAATGCTACGGGAGTTTTTGCTGTAGCACGTGTGGATACTACCTGCACTTCTTGCAGGTTGATTACTTTCAGACTATCCTTTGCACTCGTTTGTGCATGGACAGGGAAGCCTGCGCCCAATAAGGCGACGGCCATCATCATCATTTTTTTCATCTTGTTTATTAATTAGTTCTCTACGCCGGCATTACCCGGTTCAGATTCTATGGGTATGTTCTCAGCCCGTCATGTTAAGGCACCCCTACTTAGTGAATCGTTGGCAAAATTACTGCTTTTGCGGGAGGAAAGCAAAAAAAACTTTTAGATTTGCTAAAAACAATCTAACTTTGTAGTTTGTTGAAATATGACAAGTCAGCTATTTATTCATTTTTAATATAATTATCAAATTATGCTACTATTATTTCAAGCGACAGCAACACAGCTTGCGGATTCTACACAAATCGTCGCAGATAAATTAATGGAAGAAGCGATAGCCAATGCGGACGGATTGGATAAGCTTTCTCTGATCACCCAGCAATTGGTAGATTTCGGTATCCGTGCCGGAGAACGCATCCTGATTGCAACCCTTGTCTTCATTGTCGGACGCTTCCTCATCTCGATGCTCAACCGATTTGTCGGACGTCTGATGGACAGGAGAAAGGTGGATATAAGCATCAAGACTTTTGTGAAGAGTCTGGTAAATATTCTGCTGACCATTCTGTTGATTATCTCCGTAGTCGGTGCTCTGGGAGTCGAAACAACTTCTTTTGCAGCCCTGTTGGCTTCTGCCGGTGTGGCTGTCGGTATGGCGTTGTCCGGTAACTTGCAGAACTTTGCCGGCGGACTGATCGTATTGCTTTTCAAGCCTTATAAGGTAGGAGATTGGATTGAAAGTCAGGGAGTTTCCGGAACGGTCAAGGAAATACAGATATTTCACACCATTCTGACTACCGGAGATAATAAAGTGATTTATATACCGAACGGTGCAATGAGCAGCGGAGTGGTGACAAACTATAAGACACAGACAACGCGCCGTGTAGAATGGATTGTTGGCGTGGATTATGGAGAAGATTATAATAAGGTACAGCAGATTGTCCGTGATATACTGACGGCCGACAAGCGTATTCTGACTGATCCCGCCCCGTTTATTGCTCTTCATGCGCTGGATGCCAGCAGTGTGAATGTGGTAGCCCGTGTGTGGGTGAATACGGCAGATTACTGGGGAGTTTATTTTGATATAAACAAGACTATTTATGAAACCTTTAATGAAAAAGGCATCAACTTCCCGTTCCCGCAACTTACCGTGCATCAGGGAAACTGATCACTATAAGATATATACTAAAACGAGAGAGTTTCACTTCGGTGAGACTCTCTCGTTTTATATGAACAAATTGTCTGGTGTGATTGGAAAATTTCTTTTTATTTGATGCCGAAATCCTCAGCAAATTCATATCGGTCTTCTTTGATCCCCAGTACATGGTTGATTTTCCTTCTTTTTTCAAGGTCCTTAAAGTAGCTTTCTACGACCTGATAGAGATCAAAATTACTGGTTGATCCTGCGGCAAGATCGAGTGACTCCACCATTTTCTCTACTGCCTGGTGGATTTTCCCTGCGTCTATCAGATGCAGTTCGTTGCTGTGTATTAAATATTTCTCCATAACTGCAATGTTTTAATGTTATATTGTTATAACGTATCATAGTGATGGAAAGTTCAATCCCCGAATCTTCATTGCGTCTTGTTGTCAATCACATTTTAACAGACAAATAGGTTAGAATCTAATGTCAGATTTTGGCGAGTGCCTGTTCCAGATCGGCTATCAGGTCATTGATATGTTCCGTTCCGATGGATAGACGTACAGTGCCCGGATAAATCTCCTGTTCTGCAAGTTCCTGCGCATTAAGTTGCGAGTGTGTGGTACTTGCCGGATGGATGACCAGTGATTTCACGTCAGCTACATTGGCCAGCAACGAGAAAATCTCCAGACTGTCGATGAAGCGGTGCGCTTCTTCCTGTCCTCCTTTTACTTCAAACGTGAAGATGGAGCCTGCACCATTCGGGAAATAGCGTTGATAGAGTGCATGATCCGGATGATTGGAGAGTGACGGATGATTGACTTTCTTCACCTTCGGATGATTATTCAGGAAGTTCACCACTTTTAGTGCGTTTTCTACATGACGTTCTACACGCAAAGAAAGCGTTTCCAGCCCTTGCAGCAGGATGAAGGCATTGAACGGACTGATCGTTGCTCCCGTATCCCGTAGCAAAGTGGCACGAATGCGGGTGACGTAAGCAGCCGGACCGGCAGCGTCTACAAAGCGTACTCCATGGTAACTCGGATCGGGCTCTGTCAACTGTGGGAATTTACCCGAAGCTACCCAGTCGAATTTACCGGAGTCAACGATTACTCCTCCCAAGGAACTGCCATGACCACCAATGAATTTGGTTGCGGAGTGCACTACAATGTCTGCTCCGTGTTCGATGGGGCGGATTAAGTAGGGAGTGCCGAACGTATTGTCTATAATCAATGGAATTTTGTGACGGTGAGCAATTTCAGATACCGCTTCTATGTCGATAATATTGGAATTTGGATTTCCGAGTGTTTCGATAAATACGGCTTTGGTGTTCTCCTGAATCGCTTTCTCAAAGTTGGAGAGGTCGCTCGGATCGACGAAAGTGGTGGTAACGCCATAATTGGGCAAAGTATGCGCCAGTAAGTTATAGCTTCCTCCGTAAATCGTTTTGGCAGCTACGATGTGATCGCCTGCACGAGTAATGTTTTCGAAAGCATAAGTAATGGCAGCGGCACCGGAGGCAACTGCCAGACCTGCTATGCCTCCTTCGAGGACGGCTACACGTTCTTCAAAAACTCCTTGGGTGGAGTTGGTCAGGCGGCCGTAGATATTGCCCGGATCTTGCAAGCCGAAACGTGCGGCTGCATGAGCAGAATTGTGGAATACATAAGAAGTTGTCTGATAAATAGGTACTGCACGTGCGTCTGTTGCCGGATCTGCTTGTTCCTGTCCTACATGAACCTGTAATGTCTCAAAGTGTAAATTCTTTCTTTCCATAATCGTATGCTTTTTAAGTTTAATATTCTCTCTTTATTTTCTTGCAAAGTTATGGGGTGTAGATATATCGAACAATATATAGTAGAAATATAGAAAATAATGCTATTTTTGTATCGTTATATAGAATAAAGCAACTGCTTTATTCTTAAAAATCACCTGTTAGAAGAATATTTTTCTTATGGATACTTTTGAGAAATTAGATAAAGTGGATTTGCAGATACTCCGTACTTTGCAAGAGAATGCGCGGTTGACGACCAAAGAGTTGGCTGCGCGGGTCAGTCTTTCATCGACTCCTGTTTTCGAGCGCCTTAAACGTTTGGAGAGTGGGGGATATATAAAGAAGTATATCGCTGTGCTGGATGCCGAAAAGTTGAATCAGGGTTTTGTGGTCTTTTGCAGTGTCAAGTTAAGGCGGCTGAACAGGGACATTGCGGCTGAGTTTACCCGAATCATACAGGATATTCCCGAAGTGACCGAATGCTATAATATATCGGGCAGCTACGATTACTTGCTGAAGATCCATGCTCCTAATATGAAATATTATCAGGAGTTCATTCTAAATGTGTTGGGAACCATCGATAGCCTGGGATCGCTGGAAAGTACGTTTGTGATGGCGGAAGTGAAACACCGGTATGGGATACATATTTAGTGGGAGGATTGATGTATTTCCTATTTTGGCTACTCTTTGTTTTCGGCTCAGGTTTCCGGTGGATTGCCGATAATGTCTCTGTATAAGCTGCCGTCATGGTCCTTGTATTTTGCGTATTGGTAGAGGCGGACCAGTATATCACTGTAATCAAGAATGGCTGTATTTGATTTCTGTGATAAATTGGTGCCCAGGATACCACTGCCTATGATACCGGGGTTGTATAATACGGTGTCTTGTCTGATAGAGTTCATTATCAGTTCTGCACAAATATAGTCTTTAATCCTTGCCTCTTCTAGTCGGGTCGTGATGTATGAGTTCAGATGGCTTTTGTCATGTTGAGTCATAAAGCCGTACCATAGTAAACATTTCATCCCTAACTGGGTAGCTTCTATTAATATATCCAGATAGGTTAGTCCCGATGTTCCTTTCTTATCTATCTCATAAGGATCGATATGAATGAAAGAATTTTTGGGGAGTGATGGCAGTAACTTCATGACCCCTTCGAGAGAATCAGTATTATATAGGTGGACGGATGTCTGTAGTTCCGCTTGCTTCGCATAGCGTTCTACATTATCCAAAGCACTCTTTTCTATATCGAAGTATAGAAATTTTTGGGCCTGTCTTCCTAATACTTCCATTGCTAAAGCCGGGGAACCTAAATAGTATCCTCTTTGCATTTCTGCACTTTCTATCTTATAGTAGATAGAGTCTTTTAGAATTTGATTGTCTTCCTCTGCCGTTTTTTCTAAGAAATAGTAAATGCCATATTGCTGTTCCGAAGTCTGCTGCATCGGATAGAAAGCGCAGGCAGAATTTGTTTCTACATAGACTTGTGGATGCTCGTTCCGAAGAACTTCGCAAAGTATCAGATGTTTCAGTACATCAGGCTGTTTGCCGAAATGAGTATAAGTTGCCATGATATTAAAGGTTTATAATGACAATATAAATGGTATACAGCAAATATACGGGATAATTTTTAGATCCTTGCATCTGATTTCCAAAATTATCCTGTACATTTGTTATGTGATATGAACCTTATTCTTTGAACGCAATGAAATGGCAACGTTGTAAATAGCTTCGCTCTATATGGATGATGAACAATGGTGAAATCTGTTGTTCAAGTCTTTTGTGGCTAAATAGGTCACCTGATATTTTATTATATTATTTCAGAAACCTTATAAAGAAGCAATTACAATGAATACAAATATTTATCCGCGCACCAATGACCTTCAGACCGTCTATCTGAATGCAGTTATCAATAATCCTCATATAAAGGTTGGTGACTACACCATATACAATGATTTTGTGAATGATCCTGTTCAGTTTGAGAAGAACAATGTTTTATATCATTATCCTGTCAATGGAGACCGGCTGATCATAGGGAAATTCTGTTCGATAGCTTGTGGAGCTAAGTTTCTTTTCAATAGCGCGAATCATACGTTAAATTCTTTATCGAATTATCCGTTTCCTATATTTTTTGAGGAGTGGCAGTTGGATAAGGGAAATATCACTTCGGCATGGGATAATAAAGGGGATATAGTGATTGGGAACGATGTATGGATTGGTTATGAGGCTGTTGTCATGGCGGGCGTACATATTGGCGATGGAGCGATTATTGCGTCGAGGGCAGTAGTCACCAAAGATGTACCTCCTTATACGATAGTAGGCGGGACGCCTGCGAAGAAAATCCGGATGCGTTTTGACGAAGATACGATTGCGCAATTGCAGGAATTGAAATGGTGGGACTGGAGTACTGATAAGATAGCTCATTATTTGCCTCATATCATGAATGGGGATATGGAGGAACTTATGAAATAAAAAGTATCTTTGTCCTCAAACAATATATGTATGAAATTTATAATTGAATCCGGTTCCCTAACCGATATTGACGAACTGGAGAAACTATACGATGAATTGAATGACCATTTATCGGCTACAACCAATTATCCCGGATGGATAAAGGGGATTTATCCGGTTCGTGAAAATGCCGTTGCTGGTGTGAACAATCAGAGTCTGTTTGTTGCCAGATGTGACGGGAGGATAGCCGGTTCTGTCATTTTAGACCATCAGCCGGAAGAGGCTTATGAGAATATCCGATGGAAAGTAGAGGCAGATTACAGTCGTATTTTTGTAGTACGTACTTTTGTTGTTCATCCATCTTTCCTGCAAATGGGAGTTGGTCGGACATTGATGGATTTTTCACTGGAACTGGCTGTAAATTCAGGAATGAAATCCATCCGGCTGGACGTCTATGAGAAGAACTTTCCTGCTATCTCATTATACGAAAAATGTGGATTCGAATACATTGATACCGTAGATTTGGGGTTGGGGCATTACGGACTGGATTGGTTCAAGTTGTATGAGAAGGTTATTTGAACTGTTGTGATGACATAGAATGGAAGCTCCGATAGGATCTATGAAACATAGATTTTGTTGGAGCTTCCTTTTTATAGTCTTTCTTTTAAATACTTATTGATGCATCTGCAGCCCCAATTTATCCCTCGCTTCTATTGCCGGCTATCTTCAATCTTATGGCGATTTCTAAAGACTTTCTATACTATATTTATTAACTTCGTTGCCTGATATTTATTCGTGCCACTATAGTGGTACGCAAGAGGAACTATAGTTCCCTTTGCATTCTACTATAGTAGTCCGCAAGGGAAACTATAGTGGAACGAACTAATTATAGGAATAAAAATATAAATATTAGGGAAGGAACCGGTTAGTTATTCGGGCTTTTTTTCATAATGTTTTTAACCGGTTATCGGATTCTGATAATGAACGTTATAAAACAAACTTTTCGGTTTAAATTCAGTTTTTTCATTCGAATGATAATACACGATCAACTTGTTTCCGATAGTGTATATTATGCAGGATGATGATATAAAGGTAATTATTAGAATTGATTTCTTATTTATTATATATAGCTTTGTAATTTATAAAAACAGAGAAGGTATATTTGAAATAAATGTTTCACAACAAATAATTTTGTATACCAAATAAATATCGGGCGAATCACTATGTGTAGAATAATCATATTATTAATTTCATTGACACTATCCTCTATTTTATAAAAGTAAAAATATTCAGTCTTCTGTTGGGCGCTTTTTATAGTCAAAACGTATTCAAATTAGAGTGGTTAATAAATTTCAATATCAAATTTAAAATCAAAGAATATGAATTATCCAAAAGCGATACTTCTTTCATTGGCGTTATTGGCTATGCATTCGCTTAATGCAGAGGTAGTCACATACCCTGCTGGTGCCGGGGTGAAAACCTTAAACGATTTTTCTGTGGAAGTGCGTCAGGGTAGCGGACCGTGGTTGCCTGTTGACGTTTATCCTGTTAAAGTTGATAGGGTTGATGAAAAAGGTCATAACGTAGAGGTTGCCTCCATTGCTTATTTCGATTTTGACGGAATGGTAGATGTGCGAGTGATCAGCAACAAAGAGAGAGTCAATAGTGCGAGAGTACGTCCTTTAAGCTATAAGATAACACCGGATTGTGTTGGAGACACAGTGACATTCTCACTTTCGCATCCTCGCAATCTCTCGGTAGAGGTCAATGGAGACATTTTTCACAATCTTCATCTTTTTGCGAATCCGATTGATAAATTTCGTCCTTCCGATAAAGAAATCAAAAGGGCTCTCAAGAAAAAAAAAGGGTCCAATCTGATTTATTTTGGTCCCGGTGTGCATAATCTTCCTAATGATACTCTATTTGTCCCTTCAGGAACTACTGTTTATATCGACGGGGGAGCCCGTGTTTATGGCAATATATTCACGGAAGGAGCACATGATGTGAATATTTTCGGGAGAGGCGAGGTACATCCTGATGGCAGGGGAGCCGGTGTTTGGGTCAGACGTTCTAAAAATGTCAGGATA
>OJNL01000412.1_pt1 | contig 29759 bp, 34 predicted proteins | sample 1597581 | NCBI WGS metagenome assembly OJNL01 (sample SAMEA2452133, study PRJEB22498) | human gut metagenome | biome: human feces; feature: human gut; material: feces | place: Australia | collected 2012
GAGAGCCTGCACGTGCTTATGATGAGCGACGTGATCATCGGCCACCGTCATCTGCCCCCTACCAATACCCGCACAAATATTACTCATCCGATAATTATATCCGATCTCCTCATGCTGATAATAGGGATAGCTCTCTCGTGCTTGCGTGGCATACCACATCACTCGTTGCCATTGCTCGGCGTCCGGACAAATCAACGCACCACCACCGGAAGTCGTGATCATCTTGTTGCCATTGAACGACAATACGCCATAACGTCCGAAGGTACCTAATATCTGTCCCTTATACTTAGAACCAAACCCCTCCGCCGCATCCTCTATCACAGGGATATCATACCGGTTGGCCACCTCCATGATCCGGTCGCAATCATACGGCATACCATAAAGCGCCACCGGAATAATCGCCTTAGGTTTCTTGCCTGTCTTACGGATACGGTCTTTTATGGCCTCCTCCAATAACTCCGGATCCATGTTCCATGTCTGCGGCTCACTGTCTACAAACACTGGTATAGCTCCCAAATAAGTGATCGGATGCGAGGAAGCGCAGAAGGTAAAGCTTTGCACCAACACCTCGTCACCCGGCTTCACACCACAAGCGATCAACGCCAAATGTACCGCAGCCGTACCTGCAGACAGGGCCACCACACGTTTATCCTCGCCCACGAAAGTTTCTAGATCTTTTTCAAAGCCATTCACATTAGGGCCTAAAGGCACGACCCAGTTCATATCAAAGGCCTCCTTGATATATATTTTTTCTTTACCGCTCATGTGAGCGAGGCAAAGATAGATACGCTTGTTCATAATAAATAAATATATAAAGGCATCTCACGAGGCTTCGCAAGACAACTTATAATTATAACAAAATTCAGATGTTTTCAAAAATCAATCAGATCTATATATCCTTCGCACTTGGATCATCAGTACGAGCCACCAGCAAGTAGATAAAATCAATATTATTCTCCGTATCACTATTAAGCAACATTACCAAAACCAATTAGTTTACGCAAAACAACGTTTATATTCTAGGACAAGCAAGCTCATTTAAGCTTTCTCGTTTATTGATTGATAATTATTTTGAATATAAAGATTTTACAGATATATTGAAATCATAATTATCAATAACTCTATCCTAGCACAACTTCATGTCCAGGATAAATTACGGTGTCTACAGACAATAAAGCTTTGATCTTGGCTAAACTCCTTTCACTATTCTCTTTATTTCCTCCATACAACGTTGTTACCGTCTTTATCCCGGGAATAAAAGTGTCTCCGGAAAAAAGCAACTATCGATTTTATAACACAAACAACCTTTATCATGACCTGGATTAGCTATCACCTCCAAATAAATATCTTTCCAGAGTTCCACCTTATCCATATCCTTCAACATATTCACGTTATTTCCATGGAAAACAAACGGCTTCTCATGATAACGAGAGAAATTCAATCGATCAGAAAAAAGAACCTCTTTACATTCTCTAGACACGTAAACAATGCTATTCGGATAATAATCAATTAGCCTGTTTAATCCATAAATATGATCAAAAAGAGTGTGCGTAATACCCCCTTTATCATCGTCCCATTCTCCTTACACCATCTTACAATAGGTTCCATATCCCCACAATCAACCAAGTATACATCCGAAGATTGATCATACTGTATTAGATAAGTCTTAGAATTAAATATGCTATTAACTATCTCTTTTAACTGAACCATACCCTCACAAATTTGGAGAAAAAGGTTATAACATAAATCACCTTTAGTTTGTACCGTCAAAAGGTAAAGTCGTAGCTTGTCCAACTGCCGATATTCCCTCTCGTTTTAGCACACTCTTAACAGTAAGGAATATGATCTTAATATCAAGCCAAAATGAAACATGATCCACGTACCACACGTCTAGTTCGAACTTTTTCCCCCAAGAGATTTCATTACGACCATTTATCTGTGCCCACCCTGTAATACCCGGTCGAACTTCATGGCGTCTGCTTTGTTTAGGAGAATATAGAGAAAGATATTTTGGCAACAAAGGTCTTGGGCCAACTAAAGACATATCACCATTTAGAACATTCCAAAGCTGTGGAAGTTCATCTATAGACAATGAACGTACTAATTTGCCCACTCTAGTTAGTCTCTGAGCATCTGATAGTAATTTACCTTCTACATCACATTCATCGGTCATAGTCTTAAACTTAACGACCTTATAAATTTTTGCATCTTTACCAGGACGATCTTGTGTAAAAAACACTCCCGCTCCTTTATTCGCAAAATGAAGCCAAATAGTAACAATAAGTAGAAATGGCCAAATCACAAATAGTACAAAAAATACTATAATGAAATCTAGTATTCTCTTTATATACCTAGCATACATAAATATTTAGTCTTTTATAATTCTACCATCTTTTAGCTTAATATTTTCTTTTATAACTTTTGCAGGATTTCCAACGGCAATACAATTAGATGGAATATCTTTAGTCACAACACTCCCTCCCCCTATAACCACATGGTTACCAATATGTATACCAGGCATGATTATAGACGAAATACCAATTACACAATTATCCCCAATATATGTATCTGCTTTAATTCCACGACAATGATCATGAGCAAGAATCATAGCACGAGCAAGTATCCAAGTATTGTTCCCGATATAAATACCCTGTGGATTTATTGATTTATCTAGGTGCGCTTTCCATGATATCACACAATTTTCACCAATATGCATTCCGTACATTTTCTTAAGATAATAAGGATAGAGTTTGGTTATGAAATTCCATGCTTTCACTCTTATACTCATATATATTTTAAATCAATTAACAAAAACACCAATAATACAACTCTTTCAGATCAAATGAAAGAGTAATATATATAGATTATACCCAAGTAATCTCTAACTACTTATCTCATTGTCATTCCACCATCTATAACTAAAGAATGGCCCGTCACCCAAGAAGAAGCATCTGACAGAAGGTATATTATTGCCCACGCTATCTCCTCTGGTCTACCAAATCTTTTTAAAGGATAACGTTTTGCATCTTCTTCCAATTGGGCTTCAGTAAAATTTCCACGATGAATAAGTGGTGTTTCTACCATCCCAGGATGTACTGAATTACAACGTATCTTTTTAGAGGCCATTTCCTTAGCAACATATTTTGAAAAATATTCAATAGCAGCTTTAGTTGTTCCATACAAACTATTACCAGAAGTAGGTCTATAATGGCCAATCGATGATGTGAAAATGATTGACGAACCAGACTTTAATAATTTCTTTTTTATAAGTTCTTTAGTAATTATTATAGGAGAAATAAGGTTACTACCAAATACTTCTTGAATTACATCATCCTTTATAAACTGAATAGGTAAAGTATTGGGAATACCTGCATTACAAACAACTCCATCTAATGGGGAAAGTTGTTTGATGATAGAATTGATGTCATCCTTTGAGATAAGATCCCCTGCTACCAGAATATGTCCTTCTCCTTCTAGCCGCTCAAAAGTCTGCTGAAGCCTTTCAATATTCCTACCTGTAATAATCAATTTTGCACCAAGTTTTGAGCATTCAATAGCAGTAGACCGACCTATGCCTGATGAAGCTCCTGTCACAAAAACAGTTTTTCCTTCAAGAGAATATGGATTATACGACATCGTTAATTACATTTCAACAAGTTTGGAAATAACAATATTATTATTCGTTTCAAACGCAACCGTACCCCATGACAGACCTACACCAAAGCCACAACAGATAAATTTTGTAGGCTTTTCCTCAAATTTACCCTTTAACTGCGTTACTATGGTAATTGGAATAGAAGCAGAAGAAGTATTACCAAAATAAGGCATACTATAGGGGACTTTTTCCTGTTCAAGCTTAAGTTTCTTGCGTATAGTTTCATTCATTTTGAGATTAGCCTGATGGAAAACATAATAATCAGCTTCCATATAGTCAAAGCCAAAATGTTCCGCAAGTTTCTTCACCGACTTAGGAGCGGTAGTAATACCAAAAGCAAAGACATCCATCCCCTTCATTCTGGAGTTCAATGGAGTTAGCATATTCCCTTCCACTTTTTCCGGAATAAGAGACTTAGCGGTAATCTGGTTTCGGGCACCTCCATCAGGTACGATTATAGCATCATATCCACTGCCATCAGTTCCTAAATGAAATTGTAGCCCCTTATTGCCTTCATCAAACTCGATAGCTGTAGCAGTCCCGGCAAAACCAAACAACGGATCATTGGAGGGAGCTCTACGCTTAGCATCACCTGCTAGGAGAAGAACTCTTTTCATATTCTTGGCAGAAACCATCGAGGCCACCATGCTCAACCCATACACCCAGCCAGAACAACCCAAGGATATATCTGTGGCAAAACATTCCTTAGACAATCCCAGCTTATCTTGAAGAATACATGCCGTCGCAGGAAGAAAATAATCAGCGGTCTGTGACACGAATAACAACGCATCGATACTATCCCTCTCCCATCCCAGATCAGCAAGAAGCTGTTCTGTGGCGGCCAAGCTCAAATCAGAAGTGGTAGAGGTATCATCTATCCTACGCTCTATAACTCCTGTCGTCTCTACATATGCGGCAGCATCATAATTCTCTGAATGAACCACCCCATCATCATTCTTCTGGATGTTTTTAGGAACACCGGCAGCTATACCGGCGATCCTAACGTTTTTAAATTCCAAATAAGCCATTATCTCTTAGATTTAACGATATTGAACAAATCTTCGATTGTATTGGCGCTCGTAATATCATCCCCTTTAAGAGTTACATCATACTCTTCATCGACCATGGCTATAACAGACAAGGCGATTAGCGATGACCACTCATCTAATTCTTTAAAGACAGTTTCCGCTTTAAATTCTCTTTCATCCGTTTCATCAAACAGAAACGCAACATTTTTAATAAAATCGTTTAATTCCATTTTTTCAAATTAAAAAAGTTAATACTATGCTATTTGTTAAATTTAAATAATCTAGCAGGGTTACCTATATAAAGAGAATCAGGTTTGGGTTTATGCATCAAGACACTTCCCGCTCCCAATCTAACATTATCACTGATTTTGAGCTGTTGCAGTATTACTGTGTTTACACCGAAGAAGCATCCATTTCCAATAGTTGTCTCACCGGAAACATATACGCTAGGCATAAATACATTATAGTTCCCGATCGTGACATCATGTCCTACCGACACCTTCCCATTCATGGCATTAAAATTCCCAAGTCTGATGTTGCACGTAAAGGTACATGGTCCAATGATTATATTCCCATGTCCCATAAATAAGGAATCAGGATCAGAGATAACATTGCTAGCAGTAATAATATTTGGAAAACCAACCTTTGGATTTATAATAGAGGAAGTAATTTTTTCCAGATAAAAAGGCGACCCTATTGCCATAACTACGTCTATCTCTTTCCCGTAATTGTTCAATTCTTCAAGTCCACCCAATATTACTCCATATTCATTTTTTGTCCCCTTCTCCTTGCCATCATCAAAGAATCCAATAAAATTCCACTTAGGCTCAGATTGGTTCATCTTTCTCAAGTAACAGAATACTTCTCTGCCGAATCCACCGGCACCATAAATTGCTAAATCCTTCATTTTTTCAAGTCTAATACTCCGCCATACCTTAAAAGTATATGACGAACTATATTATTCACACTATCCTCTTCAGACACATCACACAATTTCTCATAGCCTAGATAATGGTACGCACGAATAGAATGCTTGGAAAAAGCAGAAAGATAGGCAAGTAAATCATTCTCCTCGAATTTGAAATAATTAATGAAGTCTTCTATTTTAGATGCCGATCCTTCGTCTGTAATCCTAAGAACTCCGGAATATCGCTCATACCATATTGTACCAAATATTATTACAGGCTTCCCCTGTACTATTGATTCCCAACCAACAGTACCGGAAACCGTTGATACAGCTTTCGCTTTTTTGATCAACTCAAAAGAATTCAGTTCAATAGGAACCAACCTAACACGTGGATTCTTCTTCAATTCCCTATAAAATTGAGCAGTACGCCCTCTGAATCCTTCTAAATGACCCATATACTGATGAGGATGCTCTTTCACATAAACCAATACATCTTCAGGCGTATGCTTAAGTAATACCTCCACACACAATTGTTGATTCACAAAAATATCCCCTCCTGGAGACGTAGTCGCTTCCGGTTGATAATGAAGAAAGAAAGCAACATAAGGAAGATTTAAATCAACATGATCCGTAAGAAGCTCGTATTCTTTTTTTAATTGCCTTTGAATCGCTAGAGATTTTTTCTTAATTCTAAATTTTTCACACAAAGAAAAACAAGACTCTTCCAATGTTTGATTCTCATTCTTATAATGCATTGCCTTATATTTTGAATGATACCAATAATCCTTATCAAACAAAAGCTTGAGCTTATTTTTTAATACAGCAGGTATAATATTATACCAATTAGACCACTTTATATCCATTTCATCATAAAAAGCCATATAATAAGGTTTAGCCTCAGAATAATCCGAAAGGCATCTTCTATATTCTGTACTTACATCTAGAGGTAAATCATCTATATGATTTTCTATTGCTTTTTGATCCATATAATCATGATCAAGAAAATTCCCGACAGAAAAAATATCATCCACCGCAAATGTCCTTCCCGGCCCCAAAGAATACTGAAACAAAATAAATGGTATTTTCTTGAATTTACAGATCATATACAACACATAGTCATATATTCTATGTGGCATAATGGCGCTTATGACCATATCTGGTTTATATAAATCTAAACAAATTGTCCAATATTTTATCAGCTTGAAAAAATAACTCTGCCTTTCTGTAAAAGAGAACACTCCGGGTAAACTTTCAAGTCTATCCATCATCTTGTATATCTGCACCTCGTATGAAACCTCAGTACGCAAAAAATCAATATCAATGGAGCCTTTACCTTCTCTATATAATTTCTCTATTTCCTCTGGAAATATACCTTTCCATGCGTCTAGCCATGGATGATAAATAGCTCCCGGGAACATCTTTGGAATAATAGTCTCAGAGTTATCGTTATCATAACCAATCCAATATACTGGTTCAAAGCCTTGTTCCTTTCTTAATTTCTGAGCAACCCCTACCCATGGATCTGCCGCACATGTATTATATAAGACCCTTTTAGCCATTATTCTGTACCTTTATTATTCGTATTATTCATTATAATCAAATCTGAGACAACAATCTTACTTGTCTTAAGAACCATCGTTCCCCAAGTTAACCCCAATCCGAAAGCCGAAAGTAATAATGTCAAAGGCTTATTTTTTATTTCATTCTTGATATTAGTCACCATCAACATTGCAATTGAAGCTCCCCCGGTATTAGCAAACTCTTCTATATTTGATGGAACCTTATCGGGATCAATCTTGACTTTTTTGACGATTGTATCAACTATTTTCTTATTCGCCTGATGGAAAAGGAAATAGTCAACATCATTATCCTTGTTGATATTATATATCTCCAAAAGACTTTTTATGCTCTTTGGAGGTTTGCTTATGGCAAAAGCAAACACATCCATGCCTTGGATTACAGAATGTATAGGGGCACGCACAATTCCATGCCCAAAATCCTCATACTTAAATGACTCTAGAGTAACCGGATGCCTAAAGCCACCATGTGGTGTTATCAGAGACTGAAAGCCGCTACCTAGTGTATTAAAATCCGCAATGATTTTATCTGCGGTCTCGTCATACTCTAGTGCCAAAGCCGTTCCACAATCTCCAAAAAGAGGAACACGACTTTGATCATAGGGTGAGGACATCCTCGTAATAGTATCCCCTATTAACAATAAGGCTTTCTTTATATATCCAGCCTGCATCATATTTCCTACGATAGCAACAGAATATAACATACCACAACAACCCATAGGAAGGTCAAAAGTCATACAAGAAGTAGGCAAAGAAAGTCGATCCTGTAAGATGCAAGAGGTAGGAGGAGTTCGATAATCACCCGTTACTGATTCAAATGAGAGCAAGCCTATATCTTCCTTATTCCAGCCTAAATCCTTGATCAGCCGTTCGGCAGCAATACAACACATATCTGATGCACAGATGGTATCGTCTGCCATGTAACGGTTTTTAACACCCACGGTATTCATAAACATTTCTACTTCCTCATGGGTAAAGAAACTAAAATCGTATGAAGATACCTTCCCCGGTGGTACAACCGCCGACACCCCCCTCAAAGCTACGTTTTTTATTTCAAATAAAGCCATATGCTTATAACTCAATCCCATTTTTTCTCATGATCTCTTTCCCTATTTCATAGGATTTGAGATTGAGAATATCCTCGGTGTCAAACATCAAATCAAAAGTGTCCTCAAGCTCATTGACCAACGCTAATTGACGAATGGAGGTCCAATCATCGACATTATCATATGTAAAATCTGCATTAAGAACCTTCTCTTCCACTGAAAAAGTTTCACAGAAAATCCTGTTATACTGTTCTATGTTTGTCATATTACAACTTATTTATTTTGCATTATAAACTATTTATCTTATTCATATCTATTTTTCCAGATTCCGTATGCGGGATTGCTTCTATCTTAAATACTTTTATATATTGATGAAAAAGACCTATTTTTTTCTCAATAAAATTAGCTATAACAGACTCTTCTGACGCCGTTATTACTATTTTGAGCAAATTGTCGCTTCCTACGCACACGCAATCTGTTTTAAACTCTTCCTTAATAAGAGCTTCAACCTCATCAAGACCTATTCTTAATCCAAAAATTTTCAGGAATCGCTTTTTGCGTCCTATAATAAAATAACATCCATCAACATCACGTCTTACAATATCTCCCGTATAAAGTTTTCCATGGTTCTCATCTCCTTTAAGTAAATCTTCACCACACGTAGCATACCCTAAAGTCACATTCTTCCCCTCATAAACCATTTCACCCTCGGCTTCCATCTCCTTAATCTCAATACCCTTGTCATCTATAATAGATAGTTTCCCATTTGGTACGGAGATTCCTATGCTACAAGTTTTCGATTTAGCAAGTGTATGCGGTAAATAAGCCATCCTAGAAGTACCCTCCGTTTGTCCATAGGTTGGGATGAACTTCTTTCCGTGGCTCTCGGCATATTCCGCATATAACAAGAATTGCTCTTCAGTCATCTTTCCTCCACCTTGTGTTATTATCTGCAGATCGGGAAGTTGCATCCTAACAAAACGGAGCTTAGTAAGTATTTCATAACTATACGGTACACCTGTAAAACTGGTTGCTCTATAATTTTTTACCATCTTCCAGAATTCTCCATCTAACAAAGATCTGTTTGAGAGAATCACAGTTGCGCCCACTAGAAGATGACTTGACACAACAGATAGACCCATGGTATAATGCATGGGCAAAGTTCCCATCGCCCGCTGACTCGATGTCAATTCAAAAAGCATAGCCACGTTTAACGCGCTCGCTTCTAAATTTTCATAACTATGCCGAACAAGCTTAGGACTCCCTGTCGTGCCCGATGTAGAAAGAAGTAATGACAAATCCTGATACATAGGGAAAGTAATCCTTCCTGTCTTTAGCAAAACATAATGATAACTTTCAAAGACTTTCTCCCCATAGGAACAGTTATCTATCATAGATTCAGGCAACCAAAAATATTCCGGCTGATAAATCTCCACCAACTGCTCCAACAAAAGTTTATCAATGTGGCAACTCAATATCAGAGGAACCACACGATTATTCACACAGGCGACATACCCCGAGAGTGAAGCTATCGAATTTTCAGAAAGAATAAAAACCAGAGTTCTTTCGGGCAACACATTTGCGAATTCTTCGCAAAACAGGCAAAGTGAACCATAAGACAACTCATCGCCACTATCATCTATAGCAGCGATAGATGCCTTATCATGCTCATTAATATCAAGATACATCTCTTATTTAATTTATAGAATTAGAGAACCATCAACGCCAATAACCTGTCCTGTGATATACTCAGACAGATCACTAGCAAGGAATAAACAAGCCTTAGCAATTTCATCTGGCCTAGCCAGTCTACCCCAACGTATATCTTTTGCTTTTTCCTCAAAATTAGCTAGCATTACCTGGTTAAAACGCTCCGTTGCCACCATGCCTGGCGCTACTGCATTCACCCGGATATGCCCGGAAGCTAACTCTTTCGAAGCCGACAGCGTAGTAGAAATAACCGCCCCTTTTGTTGCGGAATAAGCCAGTTGACCAGCCGCCCCTTGCTTTCCTACCATACTTGCGATATTGATAATCGACCCGTTTTTTTGACGATACATAATCCGGGCGCAAAGTTGCATCAAGTTAATCAAGGAAATTACGTTAACCTCAAACATCTTACGCAATTTATCAAAATCTATCATACTCAATAATTCATAAGTCACTATACCCGCACAATTGACAAGCACATCTATCCGATTATGCGCTTTCTTTATCTCCAAGACGGTATCTCGAACCGCGGAGAAATCACAGATATCGCAAACAAGAGGATTAATTCCATCGACTTTAGAGCCTTCCAAAATGTCCAAAGCATAAACGTTCGCACCTTCCGATGCGAAAACCTCAGCAATCGATCGGCCTATACCGCGAGCCGCACCGGTAACAATGCAAACTTTATCTTTTAATAGTTCCATGATTACTATACATTAACAATATTCGGTTTTCGTAAAATGAGATACATAGTTTCTCCAATCTTCTTTATCTCTTTGAAATTAAAGGCTAAGAAGATAACAATCATATACTGCGAAATATTTATACCAACAATGGATGTTATCAAAAACACCAAATAGGGAATAAGCAATTTCCATGATAATACATCATTTTTTAAACTCAATCCAATTTCTTTCCTCAAGAAAGCGAACAACATGAAGAAAAATACCATCATAGACAAAATAGATGCAATCATGACATATTGATATTCAACTTGAAACACCTTTACTAAGATGATACATCCCACTAGATTAACCAGAAAAGCGGAAAAAGAAGACAAGGCAGCATTTCTTTCTTTATTACGGGCAATAAGGCATTGCGCAAAAGCCATATTAAACGACTCTGTCATTAAAATAAGAGAAACAAAAATAAGAGCGGAAGAAATGGTCGTATATTGTGTAAATATCTTTTCCACATACGGAAAAACAACCAATGCAAAATACATTAACAAATGGATCAAAGTGATATAATTAAACCGAACCATTTTGATATTTGTCTTAACCTTCTCAAAGTCTGCAGAAGCATACATGGATATCATTTTAGGAGATACCAAGAAAATTACAGCCTCAACCAATAGCATAACCGCATTAGAGAGTGTGTAAGCAAAAGAAAAATTACCAAACTCTTCCGGTGAATAATCCGAACTGATAATCGTTCGAAGAGACATCATAATAAAATAGAAGCAAGTATTGTATAGAAACAAAGCCCAACCTTTATTCAATATTTCTTTAATCAAGAATTTATCGATATAACATCCCTTTATCGATACCCTATTTCGCCATAGCAATAAAAACAAAGAAGATAAAGCCGAGGCAAGCAATGTAAACAGCAAGAGATTAACCAAATGCTCACCTCGTGCGAAAAATAAAACAACCAATTGGCAAATAACTGTTATGGATTGCTGGAAGGCTATTTCATAAATCTGATTATAAACCCTGAAAACACTTATAAGAAGATAATTTACATACTCAACACAAGCAATAGCAGCCAACACATACAACTGCCAAGATATATTATATTTTTCGAAATATGCAATAGATAATCCCCCCAAGAAAACCACAGAGACAGCCGCCATCAATATCAAGCATCCTGTAACAACCAATGCATTGAAATAAATCAAACTACACCGTTGTTTATCTTTTACGTTTTGCAGGAGCATTACTTGAGAAGAATAGGGTATTCCTAAATTAAGCCGATAGTAAAAATTATGAATTACTAAATAAACTCCCCAAACGCCCAAATAATAAGGACCTAAACGAGCAGACAACAATAAGGATACCACAAATTGAAGAAAAAATGTAGCATACCTAGATAAAAGGTAAAAAAACACCTTATTAGAGATTAGATCTTTAAGAGAAAATAACATCATATTAGTCTAAAAATTCACGTTTTGCCTTATAAATAGACTGCTCATAAGTGATATTCAGTATAAAAATCATAAATATAAGATATGTATATTCGTAATTTTTCGTAATAAGCTTAAAAGAATGCAGAAAAAAATACAATATCGAAAGACCGATCAATCTTATATCCCTATCTTTTGATATATTCAATTTTAACATTTTATACACAAAAACAAGAAGAAAGCATATATTAATTAAAAATATTAAATAACCAATATCCATAGTACCTACATCCCGATTTAAGAACTGGCTTGTATCGAGAATTGACATATTTCCAAATAATGTTTTTGGAGTAAAAGCATATATAATTGCATTAATCACATACTCTGCCGAACCAGATATAAGTTTATTAAGTATAAATCCTATTAAAGGATTATCCAACGACAACAATAATAATAATCCATTTAACGCAAAAATTAAAACAAAAATAGACAAGGCTGGTTTCCTAAAGCAAAATAAAAGGACCAACAACAAAAAAACACTTAAAATATTCATAGCAGAAACTGCACAAAGCATATACATTAAGAATATAACAACAATCATTATTTTTCCCATATTGCTTTTCAACTTGATAAGAATAAGAAATAATACAGGAAAAATCATAAATGTCATAATATGTGGCTCATGAAAAATTCCATAAATTGAACCTGAACTATGAAACAAATCTATCCTTTCTTCACCACCTACACTAACAACAGACATATAATAAGGATAATAAAATGTCTCATTAGCAGTTCGACTAGTACCAAGGCCTGCCATAAAAATATCGCAAGTATTCGTAACATCATTAAACATTGGATTAAAATGAAATAATTCAATCATTATCAACATAGAAAATGTACAAAAAAGCGCTATATAACAAAACCAAAAATATCCCCTTATTGTATTATTAAAACTCTCTATAAACGAATTACATTTCCTATTATATATATATATATTATACAGCAATATATATGTCAAAACATTAGCTAAAAAATATGCAAGATATCCTTTTATTGCCGTATTTACAATAACAGCACCCGAAACCAAACAACTTATGACATTAGCTATAAATATAGCACAATAAAGATAAAATAATATATCCTTTTTAGGAAAATAAATATTAGGATAAAATCTAAAAACAACATACAATAAAACAACAAATGAGACAATATAATGGTTATAAAGATCACTATTTGTCAAAAATAGGTATGGAAGCGTTGAATAAGTTAAACTTATTACCAACAACACCATAATAGTATCAATTAGAAAAAACAACCTAAAAGGTTTTAATAGAAGCTTCAAATCCATAATCTAAAAGAATGCATGTTCTTAACAGTATATTCACTTTACACACAAAATAGCTCCATAACAGTTCCTAAGGCTAAGATACCTATGTATGCTAAATCCATTTTTATTCTTACCGTCTATATCATGATACTTACCAACATAGATTCTATCGTTATTATGATCAACATCTTGAGTCCAAACGAAATCATGAAACCACAAATATTCTTCATTGGCAAAACAATAAGCAAAAAAAGTATAAGCGCACAAAACAGCTGGAGGGAAATTAAGGCCACTATGAATTAGATCTGAAGGAGGTTGAGATCTTGAAGACTCTACCACCTCTTTTTTTATTAAGTACCACTGAGTATCTATTACAGAATCCGTAAAAAACACTTCATCTAAATACCAATCTTGATTATAAAAACATGGTTCAGACTTTTCCGGATCGATTCCAAACTTAGAACGCAAGAATTCTAATGTTATTCTTTGTCCCGCAACATTATCTATACCCAAGATAAGAATATACCCATCATTGGCAGCCTCCTCTAACATAGAATACGAATATTTATTAATAAGCGGTACCGATATATCCTCTATATTCAGTCCTATCCTACTAATAAAAGGTTTCAATTGCTCACCCCCAATAAACTCTTTCCCAAATAATTTTTGAGCTTCTTCTACAGTAACGACTCTTTCCATTTTTGATATTCTATTACCTCAGCAACATTTGCCAAATGTCCCAATTTGGAATATTTTTCAATTCTTTCAAATTCGGCTTTCAGCCTTGAAAATCTATCTCCCCAACCAGAATCTATAAACCAATTCAAATTTCTAACTGGCACATTATACAAGATTAAACCACTATTTGTATCTAAGATCTCTCTCAAGAAAGTTAAATATGCCCTATATTGATGTTCTTGTGACGCAACTAAAGCCAATTTCTTCCAACCTCGTTCCATCGACATCTTAACGATTTCAGCCGCCTGTCCTCTCGTATGGAGAGATTTATCCTCATGTATGATGTCCTCTTTAGGAACACCAGCCGCAAGAATACAAGGCTTAACTTCCTCAAAAGGATAACTACCATAGCCCTTATCTACAATATTGCCACTAAAAACTATTTTAGACACCCAACCCTTTTTGTAAAGTTCAACCGCCTTACGAAACCGGAAAAAGCCATCTCCCTCAAGGAGAATAGCGACATCAGACCTTGTAAGACAGTCATTATCTATAAGTGCTATTATTTTTTCTCTATCTGTAATCATCCAATAGTTACAAATCAAAGATCTTCCCAGAAAATTGGATCTCCAGCAGGAATATCCTTATTAACCGACTTACCTATAATTGTTTTTTTATACTTAGGCTGAATACCAAGTGCGGGACGAAGAACTGTTATATCTTCATCTACAAGCACCTGCCCTGCTTTTATAGAACGAGCAGCATAAAGACAACGACGTTGAACAAAAACGGTCTCACCCTCCTCTTTCTGGACCTCTTTAACAGTAGAACCCATAGCACGCTCAACCTCACGGATAGAATCTACCATAAACTTAAACTCATGAGGTTCCATCGAATGTGGATGATCTGGTCCTTTATCTGTTTTATCCAATGTAAAATGCTTCTCAATTACACGACCACCAATTACAGTAGAAGCTAAAGCTACCACATGCCCTGGAGCATGATCAGAGTATCCTGTCAAACAGCCGAATGCAGCCTGATAAGTTTTCAACACATTTACATTTGCGCTATCAATTTTAGAAGGATAGTTTGTAACACATTGCATAAGAACAAAATTTTTATTGCCTGTCTTTTGAATGGTGCGAACCGCTTCGTCTATCTCAGACATAGTCGCATCACCAGTAGCAAGCATCACTGGAATACCTTTGCGGGCGATATAATCTAGCTGTTCGAGCCAAGTGATCTCACCAGAACCTATTTTTATAAATGGTACGTTCAGATCAACACAAAGATCAACAGCCTCCTTAAAATAAGGGGAAGTAGAAAAATGAATCCCAACTTGCGCACAATAATCCACAATCTCTTTATGCCAAGCCACAGGAAACTCCGCATCTTTGAAAACCTCAGATACAGTACGTCCCCAAGAGCCATGAACACCATGAAGGTGCATCTTTGAAAAGCCTCCTTCAGAAACTATACGAGGTGTATCAAATGTTTGAAATTTAGCACAATCAGCCCCTGAAGCCTTTGCTGCATCAATAAGCTTTTTAGCCTTTTCTATAGAGCCATCGAAGTTGGCTCCGATCTCTGCGATAAAATAAGTTGGATGATTCTCTCCTACCCACTTATCACCTATCTTAAATTCCTTGTTAAAAAAGCCCATAACTATATTAGTTTGTAAATTGTTCAATTGTTTTATGAAGGATTTCCGCTTGTTTTTTAGCTTCATCCAAATTCCAGTAGTTAGTCTTCAACTGTACCATACGTTTCTGCAAATATTCTGCATTCGGGCAGAGTCCTGCATCATACTTCTGCCAAACCCCTGGCATGTGTTGTATCTGATTTTGAAACAAAGGTTCATTATACGAAAGTTTCCAAGCCGCATAAAAACCATCACCTCCATTTGCTTGAAACAAATCACGGAAAGAATACCAATCCTTTTCCGGGCAGTCTGTATTCAATATCATGCTATATGACCAATATGAGTTAACATAACCTTCTGGTTCTGCCTGTCTTTTCAACAGCTTCTGATTCTTAATAACTTCATCAAATATTCTAGCAACTTCAATCCGATTGCCAACAAGCTCATCCACACGTTCCAACTGCCCCAGCGCACAAGCTGCCTGCAATTCAGACATACGATAATTGAATCCCAATGAAATGTGCCTACTATACCGGGGATCTTGAATATCATTCCTTGTTATTTTCCCCTGTTTGCCGCTTACACCAGCATAGCCCAAACAATTAAAACGACGGGCATTATCCGCCAATTCTTCTTTGTTACAAAGAAGAATACCACCCTCACCTGCAGTCAAATGTTTACTTGCCTGAAAACTAAAACTAGAAAAGTCTCCAAATTCACCGACATATCTACCTTTATACTGCCCAAGATAACATTCCGCATTATCTTCAATGAGATATAGATTATAGTTCCTACAAATATCCAAAATTTTGTCATAATCCGGAGCCAAACCAAAAAGAGAAACCGTCATAATAGCTCTCGTTTTGGGAGTAATTACATGTTCTATGCTTTCAGCTGAAATCTCAAAAGTATCCAAATCACTGTCCGCAAATACGGGTATTGATCCGTTATGCAATACTCCAAAGGAAGTACTGGTCATGGTCAAAGCGGGTACAACCACTTCGTCACCGGGTTGAATACCTAGAGCCGCAACTGCAGTATGTAAGGTAGCAGTACCGTTACAATGTCCAATGGCATAAGCCTGATTAAACTTTTTAGCAAAAGCGACTTCCAATCTATTATTAAATACTGAATTTAAAGAAGTTGCAAAAGCATTATCTAAAGCTTGATTCACGTAATCACGCTCTAATTGACTGATTCTTTCCATATATTATAATGATTTATACATTTCGCTTCGAATCACATCTAAATTCATCCGTCCTATTTCAGGGTATTCTTTAAGTAAGCGGAAAATATCATTTATGTGAAATATCTCTGAATCATTCTTATACAAGAATGAATATATACGGGTTACCATCTGAAAATCTTTTTCCGTATCAACGGTCCAACGCAGATAGGAAAGATCCCCTTCAGCATTAGAAATATTAAATATTTTAAAATCCTCCGGATGATGATAAATATACTGAGTCACATGCTCCCTCTCAAAATCACTAGAAGAAAGGCTCTCCATCCTATCCAAAGCCTTTTTGGTGAGAACTTCAATATCCACACCCTCCGGATAAGAGGGAGGATAATTGTTACAAACAAAATCATAGCCCCCTTTCTGTAATGTATTTACCGCCTCATCAATCAAAACAGGCTCTTTAAAAGGATCATCAGCCGTTATTCTAACAACCACATCTGCTTTTGAATAATTTGCAGCTTCAAAATAACGGTTTAGAACATTACTCTCACTTCCACGGTAAACATCCACTCCACTTTCTTTAGCCCAATTATACAATTTATCATCTGAAGGTCTATTTGTCGTAGCCAACACTATATGATCTAGTGATTGCGCAAACTTCAGACGATTGACCACATGCCAAATAAATGGCCTGCCACATAAATCAGCAAAAACTTTATTAGGGAAACGCGTAGAATCACAACGTGCCTGAATGATAGCTACAACATTCATTTTACCTTAAAATTAGGATCTACATATTTCTTGATATTCTCTCGCATAGATTCTACGGTTTCCCATTCTGTATTATTATCAGAACTATAATGAAAACCTTCAGGCACTGGCTCTGCCTGATGATGTTGAATATATTCTTCTCTAGTATGCTTATCTGAGACAGATGGCAAAATCACATAATATTTACCTAAATCAATAGTATCCAAAGCATCAGTCACGGTAATCATTTCCTCATGCAACTTCTCTCCCGGACGAATACCTATCTCTATCTGTGGCAAATTAGGAGCTATTGCGGTAGCTACATCTTTTATATGATAGGAAGGAATTTTAGGGATGAAGATTTCACCTCCTAAATGATGTTCAATAGCATACATCACCATAGCGACACCTGCCTCTAACGAAATATTGAAACGTGTCATACGCATATCCGTAATAGGCAGCTCTTTGACTCCATTATCACGCTTACTGATAAAGAAAGGGATTACGGACCCTCGTGAACCCATAACATTACCGTAACGAACAACAGAAAATTTAATAGGTTTAGAGCCACTGATATTATTAGCTGCCGTAAACAATTTATCTGATGTCAACTTTGTCGCTCCATAGAGATTGATTGGTGCACATGCTTTATCAGTAGAAAGAGCTACAACATCTTTAACACCTGTAGCTAGAGCCGCTTTAATTACATTCTGTGCACCATGTACATTTGTTTTAATGCACTCTTCAGGGTTATATTCTGCGGTATCCACCTGTTTAATGGCAGCGGCATGAATGATCACATCTACTCCCTCACAAGCACGTGTCAAACGTTCAAGATCACGTACATCACCGATAAAATACCTCATTTGAGGATACACTCTCTCTAGATATTTCTGCTTCAACTCGAATTGTTTCAACTCATCTCTAGAATAGATGATGATTTTCTTCACTTGTGGATAATCACGAAGAATTGTTTCCACAAACTTCTTACCAAAAGAACCTGTTCCTCCGGTAATCAATACAGATTTATTGTTAAGCATTATATTATATAGTAAATGTCCCATGTAACGTAACCGATATTTTTCAATCAGTTACGCCAACAGGAAATTAATAAAATCTTCTAGTTTATCTATTGTTTTGAGGATATTTGGTCATAAACAGGTTTGTCCAAGCCCTGTTTCTACCTCATTTGCCTTCTAGGTCGGATGGTAGTAACATTGGAGCATAGAGAGATACTCCTCATCCCTGTTCATTATATGAGTATGATTCCGTTTCGCTGACTCGCATTCTATATAAAACAATCACTTGTTCTCTGGTTATCCTATGACATGCTTTTATCGCCACGAATTTAGGCTGTAAAAGTTTACCATCAGCAAACCATCTTATGGCTTTTTGATAATCAATTTTTCTTTAAGTAGTTTATTTAAATAAGGAATGATTGCATCAATAGGTTCCTTAATAATATTACTAATATCCACTAAATCAAAATTGCCATCTGCATAAGCTATCAAGTTTGTCAATAGTAAGACTGAATTATAGTTGTTCTTTTCACTCAATGTTGGGTACAGCCCCCTTTTACCCAACTGCGGTTCACAGTTGCAGATTATGCAATATTTGTAATTATATTCAAGAGCATTAATTATCTTACACATTAGTTCATAGCTCCCCTGAAGTCCCTTAGGAGAAATCAAATCCATATTATCCGCAGAAGTATGATATTCCGGATATTCTCCATATTTTGATCTACATATACCACATACAGGTAAATCTACATGAGGAGAACAAAATTGGCGTTCATCAGAACCTCTGTCTAAAAAGGTATAATTGATATAATTAGGAGCATGATGTGTAAGGACATTTTTTGCTACCTTATCAGCCAATGTGTTTCCTTTACGTGAGTTAACTAATGAATAAGCACGTTCATCACCTACACAACTTAAAACAAAACCTGCTTTTACATTCTTCTTTAATACATCAAGATTCTTGCTGATATAGGTAATAGAACCAATAGTTTCTGGATTGATCAGAAATCTATATGAATATCTTCTGTTTTTTAAAGATTTTACGTAATTTATAAGTTCTGCCCAGACGACAGGACCTGATAACTCGTTATTTGCCATAGAAGGATGGCATAAATATGTAGTCATCAAAATCTCATCTTTTGTTTCTCCAGGTATTACTAACTCACCATATGTTAGACTCCCCAGCTCTAAAGTACTATCAATAACAACATGGTATTTATCCTCATGAAGGTTTCTCTTCTGTTTTTCACTCATACAAAATCCCCAACGTTCTTTATAGTAAGAAGTTACGTATGGAATCCAATCAAGTTGGTCTGGAAGCGTATGAATATGTTCTAACAATATGTCTTTTGTTATTATCTCATCTATAGGAAGAGAATAGCCAAGCACATGAAGATTGCAAACATTGAAATCGATAATCTTATTGCCATCAAGAGTCTCTATATAAGCATCTTTTATGTTCCACTCTTTAGGGACAGTCCAATCGAACACTTGCGTACCTGATGGAACCTCAAATACTTTAATATCAGGAACAAACTCTCTGATAATGTTCAAAGACTCACGAAATCCATTTCCTGTAATACTTCTGCAAATCGGAAACATTTGTTTTGCAAGAGTATACATTTTTTGTCCTTGTTCTTTCATTGTCCCGTATATTTAAAGATTTTCTTACTTCTATTATTCTTTATATCATCAAGAATTGGGTTAAGGGCATCTTTAGCTTTTATTATTAGATAAGAAATATCATTTATTAGATATTTTCTCATAATTCCAATTTCAAAAAAATCGTATTCCATAGGGTCAAGATTTTGTATAGGATTCATTTCTAGATCTCGCACAAACATAGAATAGCCTCTTTCTGTCGTTTCACCTAATTCATCAATATATTGAGATGTAAACTCCTTATGATATCTATAGGGAACTCGACCTAATTGTTCAATATGGTGAACAAATGTAAAACCTTGATCCATCGTAATATCGACTAGCATAAATTTCACGTTTAGTTCACAGAAGTAATCAAAAACAGATCCTTTACCAAAAGAATTTTTGTTCGTTAAATTACAAAAAAAATCTTGATGATAACCACTAACCATAAATGAGTATATTGGATGCTTAGTTCTTCGAAAGTCACTCCTTTTCAGGGCGACATTACCAAGTGTTCCTGTTTTTCCTTTAGTTTTTTTATAATCAAAAGTGATGCCTTTGCAGAAATCCCAGTTAAAAACAGGAAACAATACAGTGCCCATTCTTCCAACCTTTTCTTTTATTGAATCAATTAAAACATTTGGATTGGGTATTATTCCTGTTCTTTCGTATTCGATATAAAATAAGCGAGTAATGTCAGAAGATACAACAACAATGTCATCTCTTCTTATGTCCAAAAAATCTATTACATTTGAATAAGATATTTTGGAATCATTTATTATTATAGGTTTCATTGTCCTTATTTAGACTTAATGCAATCTACCATAACACCAACATTGGGCCATGATATAATCTCCGATGATGTAAATTTTATTCCAAAAGCTTTCTCTATAGCAACAACCAACTGAATTTGAGTTAGGGAATCCCACTCCTCAATGTCATTAGCAGTTGTTGATTCGTTCAGTTCAATGTCTTCTCTGTCCATCACATCGATAAAAATCTCATTCAGCTTTTTAAAAATGTCTGTTCTTTCCATTGATCATTAAATTTTAATAGTTAATATGTTGCGAAGCTGTAATTGGTATTACAACTCCATTTAATTGTTTGCTTGCATTTATTAATGATACTATTACCTCTGCGACTTCCTCTGGCTTAAGAAGTTCCTTAAGCGGATGGTTTTGTTGCATTTGCTCGATAACCCTTTCATCAACGTAAGCAAAAGAGGTCTGCATATAGTCTGGCATTACGCTATTTACTGTTATACCAAACTTACTGTTCTCTTTACACCAACATTTTGTAAGTTGTGAAAGATAAGCCTTGTTGGCAGAATATATACTAAATCCCATTGGAGGTAAATCAATTAGATAGGATGTCAAAACATTTATTATTCTTCCACTTTTTTTCTTTCTGAATCCAGATATGCAACCTTGTGTAATTCTAATTGTTGGCAACAAATTCTGTTCAAACGACTCTAGGAAATCCGACAATTCTGTTTTATGGAAATATGTTCCATTTGGCAAGCCTACATATGCATTGTTAACAAGAATATCCAAATCCATGCATGGAATCTCATTTTCAACAAAAGCATTAACAGCTTCCATATCACAATAATCCAATCTCACACATCTCACATTAATATATTTAGAAGCAATCTCATTAGCCTGTTTTTTTTTGCTGTTATAAGTGAAATATACAATATTCTCGTTATTAGCAGCCAATTTCTCTACCAGACATCTACCTAGTCCGGAAGAGCCACCTGTTATCAATATATTCATAATTTCTATCTATAATAAACCTATTGATACATGTCCTTTAGCAACCATCAGTGGTTTGGGTTCCATCATCTTATAGAATTTCAGCTTAAAAGATATTGAATTTGCAGCTTCACAAACATTATCTAATTCATACCGCAATTCTATTTTGTCGTTTAGGAAGACTGGCTTATGAAAACTAATATCTTGTGACTGAATGATAACATCTCTTGTCGGCAGTTTCATACCGATGAAATGTGATACAAAAGCATTAAGTATATTGCCATACATAACGATGTCTTTAAAACCATGATTCGTTGCATACTGAACATCAGTATGGAGGGGATTGAAGTCTCTACTACACCTCTGGAATGCGAAATAGATGTCATGTGTCACATCATAAGTACTCCTCCCCGATTTAATATTGTTCGTTAATTCTAATATATTCATTTTGCTTGTATATAACATTCTCTGTTTTCATAAGTCTCAACATTCAATTCCCACTGAGCAGTACCACTATTGTCAACAGCAGAAAATCCAAGGTTCGGATAGTGTTCCTTCACCATTCCATTCTTCAACGTGGGAAAATATTCGCCAATAATCTTTTCATATCCATTCTCTCTAGCCCATCCCACGATAGTATTGAGAATAAAGTTCTCCATTCCTCTCTTCAACACTCGGCAACTCATGAGCCATGTATCTATGAATAATGTTTCAGAGTCCTTCTCCTGAAGGATTACGACCGCTATAAGACCGTTATCTCCGAACTTGTCCTCAAGGGTGAATGCAAATCCCTTTTGTTTTGGGTCGTTCTCTATAGCAGTTATCTGGTCTTCTGTATAACGAACCGAACGTAAATTAAACTGGTTACTCCTCTGGCTTAACTGTGCAACACGTGGCGTATTGAACTTGTTGAATTCACTCACCTCGCTGATCATATATAATGACCTCAGAAAGTCGGCTTCATTGGTAAAGGTCTTAGCAGCTATCACTCTTTTAGCCTCTACCTGATACTGCTTCGTGCGGTCTTTGTCGGCACTGCTATATGATGCTGTCTCAAAGAGATTCAAGGTATAGAGGTACTCAAGGTATTCTCCAGGGTCTTCTGGAAGTTCAGGAACCATAACTTCTGGGAGATTTTCACGAACCATACTCCTCTCAAACGGATTGTCATCGAGGAACACCATGGAGTCAAAGCTGATATTCAGGAGACACTGAATTGCTCGGATATTGTCGACCTTGTTCTCCCAATTGGCAATGAATACTGAAATATCATCAAGCTTCAGTACCATCTCTGGGTTTTTCTCAAAAGGTTCCATTGCCTTGTCCTCATCGTTCTTTGAGCATATAGCAATGATAATGCCACGGTTCTTCAGTTTCTTCACCCATTGCTGAAACTCTCTGAAAGCCTTGCCTATACCAAGTCCAGATCCGACTTGGATATTCTCCCATCCGTCATCACCTATGACTCCTCCCCAAATAGTATTATCGAGGTCAAGTATCAAACACTTCTTGAATTTACCCTCAATAGAGCAGATGATATCCATCGTGCGTGATGCAACGTATGGAAGAATATCAATAGACAACAGCATCTCCGTACTGACATAAACAGTCGAGTCAAACATTATGTCACGCCCAAACTTATTCTGCAGTCCTGCGATGTCGCAGATGAATAGGTTAGGATATTCCTGTGCAAGGTTCATCAACTCATAGTTCAGTTTGCGAAGCTGATACGTGAAACTTGTCCGCACCTTATTGGCGTATGAACCGAACACGATATCCTCAATTTCAGGATAGTTGTAATAGATAATATGTCCAGGCACCTGCGCACAGATGGTCTTAATGAAATCCAGCCTGTCATCGGCCATCCGAATATGTTCATCAATAGACATCATTGCATATCTCTCCATCAACTTATGGGTTGATTGGAATACGACCGTGTACTTCGCATCATGCAGATACAGTTCACTTTTGGAATCAAGTACCTGACGCTCCACTTGATTATACTCAGCCTCAAATAGGTCAATATCATAACCTCTTTCAACTCCTGTACCCTTAATTGCAGTTGCAAGGAACTGGGTGGCAGAATCACCAAGGAGAGATACTTTTATAGCTGGTAAAGCGCCAACGTCTCTCTTGAGATTGCGCTTTAATTCTCTGAATGTTAACATCATTAGTATCCTATTACTTCGTAAGTAGTCACTTTAGACCCGTTACGCACCTAAAGCATTTATTTTTATAAAGGATTATTCATATTTGACCTCATACAATAGCAACTTGTGGCTGCCATTTATGAGGAAGGAAATTTACCTGTTCATCCTCCGTGGTATTTTTATCCGACGGAAGACATTGCTCGTTAGTACTCAAATTAGAGCCTACACCAAATATATAGGCACTTTTGTGGAGTCTAACTTGTTTAATGTTAATATTAAATGTTTGATTTAACTATTGACACCTGCCAACTCTATATTTTGAGGTGTGAGATTGACAAAATCCTTACATCCATTAAAGATATTTTTTAAAATTCGCCAAGATAATCCTATGCTGACTTACCTTACAGCTTCACAGCGCTCATTATACCATGATAGTCAACCGCCATTTCTGCACCTTTGTCACTACCGGAGTGCAGCATACTGTTCTGTTGGGGGAGTAAGGGGGGACGGATAGCTCTTTCTGCTATATTATGATCTATCGGATAATTACCATCTTTAAGAAAAGCAAAAGATTCATCCTAGAACTTGTACATAATAGTTAAGAGCCTCCATCAAATATGGATTTCTTTCTGAACCATCCTTTTCTAGTTCAATCATCAAGTTGGTTCTTAACCTTATCAACTCCTCCTTCATGCCTCTTTCTTCAAAAGCAAGGTATTCTTTATTATAATCGCATTCCTTTCTAAAGAAGAAATCCAAACCCTCTGTGAAGGTCAAGGTTGTCTTATCCCCTCCTTAGTCTGCCGCCTTAACGTATTTAGCCCGGACACGTGGCAGACACACTTGGTGTTCAGTGTTCTTAAACCGTGCAGATTTCACTCATCACCTATAAAAATATAAACATTGTATCCGTCAGACATAATACTCTAAGTTCTGCGTCATCAAGGAAGTGCGTTAGCACATCGCAACCCCGAAAATCATCCTCATAAAAGAATATGGAGATCGTTTTTCACATTGTGCACAAACAGAGAAAAATGGTATTTCATCCAATCTTTCATGGTATAGAACACGGACCGACGCATTCGTTTAATGACCATCCCAGTTCCACTAGTGGATAAGATATATTGTTATAATCTTCTGACTCTATTTTCTATTTATCCAACAAGATCAATATATCCGAATCCAGGCGTACCTCATTTCTCGCCTACGAACCATATAAAAATACATGCCACCAACCGGAATCACCTTACGTAAGGTCTCTTTTATTAAATTTAGCACGTCCACTTTCATAGATTTATGACAATTATTTTTCCTTTAGCGCAAATACACGAAATTTCCTGCTAATAGCCAACCATCAATCAAAATCTTTCCACCATATATCCCCTAAGCTTCGTATTCACCTTGCCATAAATCGCATCCAGCCGTTTCAACTCTTTGAGTGAAAATTTTTCCTTGGGCATAAGCCGTATATAGCCGATATGCTCCACGTTCTCACGAAGGGGCAACATCAAGAAGAGACGACCCATACGGGAGATATCGTTAACGAGCGATTGGTATTGTTTTATAGTTTCGTGAGGCACGTCATCCCATATCGTATTCACCAACACCGTAGAACGACTGGTATCGAACATTAAGTCCTTTTGACGTTGTTTTTTGTCATCGGTCATGTATATGTTCTCTAATGTCCGTAGCGCCTCTATATAATATAAGGTAAAGACAACGTACGCACTCAGCTGGGCACGTGGCTTTGAATCCGTGATATTCGATTGGAGCAAATGATACGTCATGCGCCATGCTGCATCATCGCAAAGCAGTTCTTCTTGTAGTTCCGGACTTGCCATGGCTTCATCAAAACTGTGTTCCTGCGCATAGCGCATTGAAGGAATGAAGAAATGAAGTATACGAGCCAGCAGGGGGTTGTCTGTATCCAACTGCTCCCTTAACCAAATCAGATTCTCTTTCCGGATACGTCGGTTCTCTTCCAACACCTGTGGATTGACGTAATAATAGATATGGCTGAACTCATGAATCAGAATAAAAGTGACCTGATATTCCGCCACGATCTCATAAAACCGCATATCCTCTTTCCGTATCACTCCACACAGATCATCGATATCCTTATTAAATAAATCAAGAAGTTCTTCGGCCTTACCGTACATGTTTTTACGAATGGCAAGATGATAGAGCAAGAAATAGTGTATGGCCTTGCTTCCTGCCTGCTTGTGCTGAGTGACTATGTTGAATAAGATCAGCAAAGACTGGAAACGGGGATTAAACACGACTTCTTTTGTATATTCAATTCAATGACCGGAGTCATTGAACCATTCTCGTCCTCTCTCAACACAATGCGGATACTTAGCTCCCGATTGTAAACTTCGGCAATTTCCTCGTATAGGAGCTTATTCCTCATCATCTTCTGCATCGGCTATTTCCAAGGCATCATCAATGGAAATATTTTCTTGTGTGGTAAAACGGGACTTATAGGCCAACGCCATGTCACCGAGACTTTCTTTCAATATCGGCAAAATATCCACTATGAGTAATGACGAACAACCTATTTTCAACACCAATGAATTGCCGCGCGCATCGAAATGCTTAATCAGTTTCTGCCGCATACTGACATATTCCAGCTCGAGAAGTTGGCCGTGATGTGATAATACAAGGTATTGGGTTTGAGCTTTCGCCCTCTCATTTCCGGGGCAAGACAAGCTATAGGACCATAAAAGGCATTCGTGGTGAAAACCTTAGAGTCGATGTCCTCATTCACATAGATGGGCTTGATTACCCGGTCGGCTACGTCGAAAGCATTCTTACAGGTGGCAAGAAGCCCCAAGTAGTATTCCAGCTTCTCCTTATCGCCGCCAAGATAGCCCAGCAACGCCTCACGAGATGATATTTGATTATTATCCATTCTAATTTAGCTGTTTTCTCAATATTCTTCAATAGGATATGCCCTTTGTTTCAACATTTTTAGATACTCTTTTTCGAGAATGTGTATCAGACTATATTCACACCGCCATCCGGATAACATGAGTGAGAATAAACATCTGTAGAACTAAAAACCTTTAGGATATGAACGAAACGACATTCCGAATCCGCCCTTACTTCAAACGAGAGTTGGCCTAGCTTTATTTTCCTAATACGGTTAACGAGGAATCTGCCATCGCAAACCTCCGCAACTTGATAAAGCACAACCCCGACCTGCTCGCCGAATTGAAAGAAACGAATTATAAGCCTCGCAACAAGACGTTTACGCCTAAACAGACAGGCATCATCGTCCATTATCTCGGTGAACCGTAAGCGGGGACTGAAACCGTTAGTTATTCACTTCCCAAGCCGTTAGTTATCCACTAGGTATAGCCGTAAGTTATTCACTTGACAAGCCGCCAGTTATTCACTTCGGAAATGCCTTAAACGAAACAACCGTAATGAAACCGAAAGCATCGGAAAGTGAGGATTTCGACTTCCTTACTTTTGTATCAGTCAATGACATTGATAAAGAAAACAGAGTATTCACTATTAAAATTTTAACATTATGGCACAGCCTTTTTACGCAAGAAAGACCGACCTAAAAATCGGTCCTCGCAAGGGCGAGACTGTTTACAGCGTCCAAGCGTATTATTATGGTACGATTACCACCAAGTTAGTGGCTACCCAGATCGCCCAAGAGTCGGCTCTGACACCGGCCGACGTGATCGGGGTCATCGAACGTCTTGCTTATTTCTGCCAAACCCACATGGCGCTTGGTTACAAGATCAAGTTGGACGGATTGGGCATATTCTACAACGAACTACTCACCGAGAAAAGCGTAAGTACACCCAAGGAGGTGACAGCCAAGCTAGTGAGAAGTATCCGGCCAGCGTTTAACGCCGAGTACACAATCCTTAACGGGACGTTCCGTTATGCGCTCCTGCCCGAGAAAACCAATTTGGTGAGAATCGACTTTAAGGGCGGCGTACCTATCGAAACTCCCGGGGAAGGGGATTCCGAAAGCCCCGATGAGATCTGATTTCCAAGATCTATACATTATTCACCTTTAAATTTGAATAGACACTACCCAGTGTAAAGAAAGACTGTCCTTGCTTCTCTTGTGATGAGTATCGATACCAACTCCATTAATTGAGCCTTTATTATTTGTCCAGCGCTTCCTATTTGGAGCGCTGGCTCTTGAACTCAACCGTTCAAGCGGCATCAATGGTTTATGACAGTGAGATTCCACGCAACGTTATAACAATCGAATATATTCAGGATCGACCTCTACAGCAGCGACCAACAGACCGGGGATCTCCACGATCAAGCGTTTCACACGGGAACCCCGTATGGAGAGTAGGCGACCCTCGTAGCCATCCAGTGGCCCTCCCTCGATACGGATCATGCGACCGTACATTGCGGGAGTTAATTCTTCCACCAAGAAATAACGTGGGGAATCATCGGAATGGACAGCACGGATAAAACGGTTCATCTCCGCATGGCCCACCGTCATCGGCTTACGATACCCACCACGCAAGTAACGATATTGCAGGGTACTGATCTCTTCTACGATTGGATCCATACACGCATGGGTCGTATGGGCAAAAAGTAAATCGTGCAGAAGAGGAACCTCCTCACGAATCCGCTTGCCCTTTCTCTCGACCAGCTTCCAACGCATCGGGGTGAAAATCTCAATGCCCTTTTCTTCCAGCAACCTATAGGCCGGAAGTTTAGCATTGGGACGGGTCAGGTCTCGCAATACGAACCAATTGTCTGTCAAAGGATGTTCCATTGGATAAGGGATAATTCTTCTAGTCCTGAATGGATGTATATTTTATTAATACCCAATCAGTTACATAATAGCTTCCTATAAGTTGGGAGGCGTACACTCTCTTTTCAAGACCTTTTGTTGCCATTAAATACCAACTTGTTTTACGCTCAAAAGACCCTATATTTAATACCGAGAAGGCATTTTTCGTATTTTTGAGCTATTTTGGTAAATAGGCTACTTGGCGAGTAGCATTCGTTTCACGCCGCAAATGTAGTAAAAAATAACTAAACACAAGCAAACATCAGGTCTTGTTTGTGTTCTTACCTTGATTCTCTTTAAATCTTCGTTCTTATTTCTGGTGTATAAACACGGTAATAGAAACGAAACGACCTCGTATTCCCGAAATCATCACGTCACTCGAAGCAAATTGCACATACATTCATGTAGAGACGGTGTATGCACCGTCTCATCCCCTCAAAATGGTATTTTAAGTTACTATCAGGCGGTGGAAGACGGAGCATGCTCCGTCTCTACAACTAGGGTATATCCTTTTTACTCCTCTTGTTTATGCTACTCGCCAAGTAGCGTATCTTCTATCCCACCTTTGATTTATTATAGATACTCTCAAAACAAACCTTATTCACCGCAGACATTTTTTCCAACGAGAAACTTTTCAGGTAAATCTGTGTAGTCTTGATTGACCTATGCCCCAACAATTCACTGATCATCTCGATGGGAACTTCCTGCTCCTTCAAGGTCGAGGCAAAAGAATGGCGAATCGTGTACGAAGTTACCGGACAGGGCACGCCGCAAGCCCTAG